>JAESFL010000030.1_pt1 | contig 243175 bp, 244 predicted proteins | sample 9269401 | NCBI WGS metagenome assembly JAESFL01 (sample SAMN14506025, study PRJNA617098) | algae metagenome | isolation source: Gloeocapsa sp. UFS-A4-WI-NPMV-4B04 and co-occurring heterotrophs from desert... | place: USA: Utah | collected 2006-10-01 | reverse complement strand
AACTATTAGGCTCCCATCAAAGTACTACTTTGATGGGGTCCCGTGTTGGCGCGGGGTGGAGCAGCCCGGTAGCTCGTCAGGCTCATAACCTGAAGGTCGTAGGTTCAAATCCTACCCCCGCAACCAAAGCCGAATAGCTGAGCAGGCTTAAACGCTTGGCGTTGCTTTCCCCGGCGGCACCCGGGCTCTTCTCAACATGCTTGACTATCGATCGCCGGCTTTGCGCCTGAGCGACGGCATACGGGACCAGGCCGCCGACGCTGCCCCTCCCGCCGTTGACAACGCGTAGCTTAAACCTTCCGCTAATCGGTCCGACAGCTTGCGGGTGATCTCGCTCAGTCGCGTCCCAAAGGCCGCGGCGACGCTGGACACCAGCTTTCTCAGCTCGGCCATGTTCTCCGCCGACATCAACGCTTTGAGCTTATTATAAGCGAAAGACGCAATGGAGCGGATCAATTCCGCACCCACCTTAAAGGCCTTGCCGACAGCGTTTACGAGCATCTCTCGATCCTCATCCGACATCGCTTTCCAGCCATAATGAATGGCACCGAGCGCGGCGCAGGTGATCACGACGACGTTCACGCCGGGGGTCATAACGGCGCCTCCAGTCAGCGGATTGCCAAGCAGATGCTGGCCTACGCCGATGACCAACAACGCGGTTTCGCTGCCCATGCCCCAACCGGCGACAGCCTCCTCAAGCAGCAGCCCGCATTTGTTCGCGATCAGATTGTCGGCGGACTTGAGGGTGTCGATGTGGCTGACGGCGAATTGCGCCGCATTTGATGCAAAGCCGTAAAGCCTGCCGAGAGCGAACGTTCCGTCGCTATCAGCCAAGCCGGTCAGAATACTCATGATTTGCCCTCGTTTGAGGGGAATGTTGCACGTTCCGGCGCGAGACGTCGAGCCTCAGACCAGGTCGTCGTCGCGGACGCGGCCGCTCAGCTTGGCGGCGGCGCCTTCCCAGTCTTGCTGGCGCATGGCGCGGCGGCGGCCGATCAGGGCGATCAGGCACAGCGCTCCTGCCGCGTGGATCAGGCTCATCGCATCGGGAAGCGGGATCAGGTTCATTAGCGGCTTGTCGCACGGCAATCGTTATTCATCGCTTGGCGAGCAGGGTTAACGCTTGTTGTTTTCAGTTCATGAAACCGGGCCGGAACAGGGCGCGTTCAAGCCGGGATCGCAACGACTGAAAGGAAGTCACCATGCGCAAGATCATTTTCGCGCTGAGCGCCGCGGCGCTCGCCGTGCCGGCCAGCGTCATTCCGACTGACAGCGCAGAGGCGCAATACCGCACCTGGCAGGGTAAGGACGGCCGCACCTACTGCAAGCGCCCCAACGGCACCACCGGCCTGATCGTCGGCGGCGCCGTCGGCGCGCTGGCCGGCCGCGCTATCGACGGCGGCAACAACCGCACGCTTGGCACCCTGGCCGGCGCAGCTGCCGGCGCGCTGCTTGGCCGCGAAGTGCAGCGGAGCAGCGCCCGTAAGCGTTGCGTCCGCTACCGCTAGATCACTCCTCGCCGTCGGAGTCGGGTTTGTCCCCAGCTTCGGCGGCGTCTTGCTGCTCGGCTTCGCGGCCCGCGCCGGCGGGCCCTTGATCGCCATAGCCCGGTGCCGTGGGCGCCGGGCTCTTTTCATCAGATCTCGTCGTCGAGGTCATCGCTCAACTCCGCATCCATATCGCCGTCGAGCGTCTCGTCGCCCAAATCCTCAGGGGACAGGATGCTCATACCGAGCGCATCTACTTCCTGCGGCATGATTTCGGACGGGCGGTCATCCTCGACGAAATCTTCGCCGCGGTCGCGGGCCATATCGGTCAGAATCAAACCGTCCGTCGGACCGCCGCCTTCATATTCGTGCAGCTCCGCGCGCTGGGATTCGTCCAGCCCTTCAAGGTCGCTGTCCGTCGATCTGGGTTCAACCCGCCCGTCCATGTCACATCTCCATCAAAGTAGGGAGGGAAACGGCTCCGGGCGAACCTAGGTTCCTGTCAGCGCCTTCCGAACAGTCGGCCTCGCTCGGCATAGGCGACAGCGAGGAGCGCGCCGATGCCGCAGACGGTGAACCCGGCGTAGAGCGGCACCGTGGTGCCGTCGAACGCCTGGCCGATCACCGCGCCGATGAGCGTGCCGATGACGGTCTGCAGGAAAGCCTGCGCGCTGGAGGCGGTGCCGGCGAGATGGCCCATCTCCTCCATTGCAATCGCGCCGAAATTTGCGCCCGCCAGGCTGAAGCAGCACATCATCGCGGCTTGCAGAACGACAAAGCTGACCAGGCTCTCATAGCCTGTCAATGCCACGCCAAGGTGAGTGGCGGCGATCAGAACATAGGCGATCAACGCACGATGCGAGACCGCTCGCGTGCCAAGTCGCACCACCATGCGCGAGTTGAACAGCGAAGCGAGCGCCATCGGCCCAGCCATCGCTGCGAAGACCAAGCCGAACAAATGTGCCGCCTTGAATTCGACATCGAGAATCTGTTGGATCGAGAGCAGAAAGCCCATCAGCCCGCCCTGGAGCAGGGTCGATGCCGCAGTATAACCCACGGACATGCGATGGGTGAGCACGAAGCGCAGGCTTTCGGCGATCCTTCCGAAGCGGAGTGGCAGGCGGTTGGCCGGATCGAGCGTCTCCGGCAGCCTAGCTCCCGCCCAGATCAGTAATGCGAGGCCCGCGGCGGCGAGCATGCCGAAGATCCAGCGCCAGGGAGCGACGAGCAGGATCAATTGACCAAGATTGGGCGCGGCAATCGGCACCACCATGAACACGATGGCAATGAGGCTCATCGTTCGCGCCATCTGGTCGCCGGAGACACGGTCGCGCACGATCGAGACCGTCAGCACGCGTGAGGATGCCGTCGCCAGGCCCGCGGCGACGCGCGCGGCGATCAGCAGCGGGTAAGTCGGGGACAGGGCGGCGAGCAAGTTGAAGATCACGCCGAGCCCAAGGCTGATCAGCAGCACGGGCCGGCGCCCGTAACGGTCGGCCAACGGTCCATGCACAAGCTGCCCCGCACCAAAGCCGAACATGAAAGCGGCGATCACCCACTGCCAGTGATTGCCCCGGGTAACACCGAGATCGATGCCGATCGCGGGCAGCGCCGGCAGCATGGCGTCGATCGAGAGCGCCGTCATCGCCATCAGGGCGGCCATCAGAGCGACGAACTCACGAAAGCCGAGCTGATGCGGCCGGGAGGAAAGCGGCGCATGCATCGCGGCCAGATGGCGGTGCGCGCTGGCGAGGGGAAGAGGCGGCGCCTCCTTTTTCTGCCGCATACGCGAAAACACGGGCTTGGGGCGCTGCGGCCTCTGATCTAGAGCATGAGGATGCTCGACACTTCGACTCCCACGCTCGACGCGCTGTCGCTCGAGACGCAATCCACCGATCCGGACGGCTTTGCGCAAGCCTTTGGCGGTTCGTTCCAGCGCTATGGCTTTGGCGTCATCAAGGATCACGGCATCGATGCGGCGCTGATCGACCGGGCCTGGACGCTCACCAAGGCATTCTTCGACCTGCCCGTCGAGGTGAAGAACCGATATCATCTGGCCGGCAAGGCGGGCGCGCGCGGCTATACCCCGTTCGGCATCGAGACCGCCAAAGGAGCGACCGAGAACGATCTGAAGGAGTTCTGGCATGTCGGACGCGAGCTGCCGGCGGGGCACCGCTCCAGTGGGGTGATGCCGCCCAATGTATGGCCGGACGAAGTGCCGGGCTTTCGCGAGGCTTTTCTGGCAATGTTCGCCGAGTTCGACCGCGTCGGCGCGAAGTTGCTGTCGGCGATCGCGCGCTATCTGAAGCTCGACCCGGACTGGTTCGTCGAACCGGTGAGGGACGGCAACAGCGTGATGCGGCTGCTCCATTATCCGCCGGTCTCGCCGGAGGCGCCGGGCGTTAGGGCAGGGGCGCACGAGGACATCAACCTGATCACGCTGTTACTGGGCGCCGAGGAAGCAGGGCTGCAGCTGCTCGACCGTGATGGGCGCTGGCTTGCCGTGTCGCCGCCGGAGGGCGCGCTCGTGGTCAATGTCGGCGACATGCTGCAGCGGCTGACCAACCATGTGCTGCCCTCGACCACGCATCGCGTTGTCAATCCACCGCCGGAACGGCGCGGCCATTCGCGCTACTCGATGCCGTTTTTCCTGCATCCGGCTCCGGATTTCGTGATCGAGACGCTACCCGGCTGCGTCAGCGCGGACCATCCGAACCGCTACCCGGAGCCGCTGTCGAGCCAGGAGTATCTGAACCGGCGGCTTCGGACTTTGGGGCTGCTGAACGATGGCGGCCCGGCAGGCTGACGTTGACACAAGGGCTTCAAAAACCTAGATCGCCCGCCTCTTGGTGCCCCGTCGTCTAACGGTAAGACTACGGACTCTGACTCCGTCTATTGAGGTTCGAATCCTCACGGGGCATCCAGCCTTCCGCCTTTCGCGCGTTGGCCGACGACGCTCCTCACCGACTGGAGGGAGCAGACCCAATCACCCGCTGCGCTTGCCGGGTTCGGGCTGAACTCAAGCGCCTTCGGGATCGCCCCGGTACTTGAGCTCCAGATACTTCCCCTGCGTCGCGAGCTGGTCGAGGTGCCCGCTGGCCAGCTGCTCGGTCATCCGGCCGAGTTCGCTTTCTACCACACGCAGCCCCTCCACCAGCTGGGCGTCAGGGCCTTGGCGGCGGAGCTGTTGCGGGACACGCTGATAACCTCGGACCAGTTCGGGCAGCTCTTCGCCCACCAGGCGGCGGACTTCGGCGGCCGCCGGTTCGCGCTCGTCCAGGTTCTGGACGCACGGGGCAAGGCCCTCGAGGCGGACGCCGATCTGGTCGATCAGACGGTTGGCGGGCGCGGGGAGGGCCGGCCGCTGGCTTTCCAGCCATTGCTCTGTCCGCTGCGGCAGCGCCTTCAACGGCACTTGCGGCAGTTCCTCGGCCTTGGCGACGGGTTCGGCAGTGAACAGGATGACGCCGACCCAGGCGAGGATCACCGCCAAAGCCACCGCCATCACCCCGCCCGCGCCGATCGGGCTGATCATGCCCCAGACGATCGCGCCGACAAGGATGGCAAGCGTCGCAAAGAACATGCGGCGCATCATGCGTGCGGCGCGTGCCTTGCGGCGCTCATACCTACGGCGAGCGGCCGCGCGGCCTTCCGGGGAAGCGCGGCGCATCAGTTCCTCGGCCTTGGAAATGATCAGGTCGGAGTTCACCTGGTCGTCAGCCCATGTCCAGCGGCTGGAGCGGCGAGCTCTGCCCCTGATCGGCGCCCTCGGCACGAGCGATATAGCCGCGCGATTTCTCGACCTCCGTCGAGAGCGCGTTGACTGTCGTTTTCATGTTGGCGAGCGCCTTCACCTTGAAGGTGTCGATCGAGTCCATCGTGTCATAGACATTCTGGAAGGCGCGGCTGAGCACCTCCATCGGAATGGTCGCCGAGGCTGCCTGTTCGTGGATTTGCGCCGTCTGCGTCTTGAGCAGCTTGCCGGTCGAATCGATGATATTGGCCGTCGTCGTATTGAGCGCGGTGATCTGCTCCAGAACCAGCCGCTGGTTCGTTAGCGCCTGCGCGACCGTAACCGCGGTGCGCAGTGCAGAAACAGTGGTAGTAGAGGCGCGGTCAACGCCCTTGATCAGCTCGACATTGTTCTTCTTGACCAGATCGAGCGCAAGATAGCCCTGCACCGTCACCGCCATTTGGGTCAGCAGGTCCTGGGTGCGCTGGCGGACGTAGAAGAGCGCGCTCTCGCGGATCGCCTTGGCCTTGGCCGGATCGGTCGCGTCCAATTCATTGGCCTTGTCCTCGAGCCGCTCGTCGAGCTGCTTCGACATATGGATCATCTGCTCGAGCCGCCCCATCGCCGCCCACAGCTTCTGCCGTTCGACCGTGATCGCGGCATTGTCCATCAGCAGCTCGTCCTTGCCCTTGGCAAGGCGGCCGAGGATCGCAGCGATATGGCCCTGAGCCGAGCTGTAGCTGTCGAAATAATTGCGCAGCTTGTTGCCGAACGGGAGGATGCCGAACAGCTTCTTCTTGGTGAACAGATCACCCTTGGTGGACGGATCGAGATCCTCGATCGTGCGGCGGAGCTCTGCCAGATCGGTGCCGACGCCGGATTCCTGATCCATGGCTCGCACCGGGCGGTCGAGGAAGCGGTTGCTCTCGCCCGCGGCGGCGCGGATCTCCCGCTGGCCGAGCGCCGTGATCGAGTCCACCCGCTTGCCGAACTCCGGCGAGTTCACGTCCTGCGCGACCAGCTCGTCGACGAAGCTGTCCACGCGCTTTTCGAGTTCGCTCTTCTGCTTTTCCTCGAGCGGGACCAGGCCGGCGGCCTTTTCCGGCGCGACGACAGGGACGGGATCGGGCGGCGTCAGGACGAGACCGCTCTCTTCAACCGTGGCTGTGCTTGCCATGTGCTTTTTCTCCTGCCCCTTGCAGCGTGGAGATTAGAGGCGCGGGGCCCGTGTTCAAGCCGTTTTGCCGAAACCGGTGGTGCCTTCGTGCCTTTGTGGAGGATCGGAATCGCCGATTGGAGCTTTAGGTCAGCCGATGCGCACGACAATCATCCTCATGTTTGCACTGCTCGCGATGGCGCCTGCCAGAGCTCAGCCGGCGCCTGGTGCGGCCGAATATCGAGCGTGGTTGGCGCAGCCGATGCGGCGGGCGCAAGTCGCCTCATTCGAATCCTTCCTGCGCCGGTTCGGCGTGCTTGGCGTCATCCCCACCCGCGAACTGCTGCGCACGGCGAGTGCCTGGCGCGCCTGCGGGTCTCCGTTCGAAGTGCCGCCGCTGGGAAATTGGGGCCGCATCGTGCCCAGTCTGCGCTTCATCCGCGACGAGGTGAAGCCGCGCATCGGGCAGGTGGAGGCTGTCTCCGGCTATCGCAACCCCGTTCTCAACCGCTGCGCCGCCGGGGCGCCGCGCAGTGCGCATGTCGGTTTCTGGGGGCTCGACCTGATCCCGAAGACCAGCATTTCGCAGCAGCAACTTTTCTCGCGCCTCTGCGCGCTCCACCGCAGCCCGATCGGCCGTTCGGCTGCCTTCGGGCTGGGCTTTTATGGCGGCCTGCGGTTTCACGTAGACACCAAGTCGCACCGTCTCTGGGGCAGCAACAACCGCAGCGGCACGTCGCCGTGCCTTTGAGAGACTATCTCGACCGATCAGGCGTCGCAGTCGGTCTCGGAGCAGCGCCGGCGGCGGTGGTCGCTTGCGCGTCCCCCGCCTTTTCCACCGCCTGCTGCACGGACGAGCCGGGTAGGCCCGGCGCGCCGGCGGCGCCATTGTCGCGGATCGCATCCGCCTGTTGTTCGAGTACTTCGGCCGCTTCGGGCGTGCTCTGCTCGGCAGCGTTATCGAGTTGGTCCGCCTGGGCGTCCGCCTGATCGGACGTCCCTCCGGAGCAGGCGGCAAGGGAGAGGGCGGCGGCAAGGGGGAGAGCGTGTTTCATGCCCCCTGAACGCCAGTCCCGCGGACGCGTTGCCTTAGAGGAGCGTCTCGCCGCCGATTGCTCGATAGGCTACGAGGCCGGTCAGCAGTAGCGACAGCGTCACCGAAAACGCCATCAAGCACCAGCCGAACATCGTGAGGATGCGCGGATTGGAGCGCTCGGCCCGCGTGTTGTTGGTGATGCTGGCGAGCACGAAGCTGGCGAGCACGCCGTAGGTGAAAGCTGCAAATTCGAACATCTTGGATCCGTCCCCCCGGACTGATTGGCCTTTGCTTTGACGAAGCCTGCGAATGCCCGCAAGCACCCGAGTCCGCCAAATGCGACGAGTTGAGCCGATCTAGGGAACTAAAGTAAATGTTCTCTTGCAAACAGTTACGGTGGCGTAATCAGCTTCCTCTCGTTACCGCTTGCGCCATGTGGGTATGCGCATGAGCCCGGAGTCGCTCGCGGTGCTGCTGGGGCTTTTCTCGGCGGTGACGCTGGCGTCAGCCAACCTGGCGGTGAAGTTCGGAGCCGACATTCTTGTCGGCCGGGCGGTGCTCTCCGGCTCGGCCGCGTTGCTGATCGCGCCCGCAGCCTTGTTCGTGCCTATTCCGGACATGCCGACGATCGCGGCGCTGGCGCTCGCCGTTCCCGCTCACTTCTTCTACCAGATGTGCCTGGTGCAGGCGATGAGCCGGGGTGCGCTGTCGCTGGTGTTTCCGGTGATGCGCGGCCTGGCGCCTTTGCTTACGGCGGTCTCCGCCTGGCTGGCGCTGGGGCAGGTGCTGAGCGGGGTCGAATGGCTGGCGCTCGCGGTGGCCACCGGCGCGATCATCGCTTTCGCACTGCCGCCGCGCGGCTTTGCACTGCGCGACCACCCCGATGCCGTCGCGCTCGGCTGGGCGGCCCTGACCGCGGTCGGCGTGGCGCTGTACAACGCGACGGATGCACGCGGCGTCCGCATTGCGCCGAACCCGCTCACCTTCATCGTCTGGCTGTTCCTGGTCGACTGGATCTGCGTGACGGCGACGGCGGTGCTGCTCCGCCGCGGCCAGCTGATCGCGGCCATGCTCCCGCAATGGCGCAGCGCCGTCACCGCCGGCGCGCTGTCGATCCTCTCCTTCGGTGCCTCGCTTTACGCGATGTCGCTGATCGACGCGGCCAAGGTGTCGGCTCTCAGGGAAACGTCCGTCGTGGTCGCGGCGTTGCTGGGCGCCGTGTTCCTGAAGGAAGGCTTTGGTGCGCGGCGGATCGGCGCGGCGGCAGTGCTGGCGATCGCCCTCGCGGCGCTGCAGTTTGCGGGCTAGGAGGCGCCATGCCCAAAGTCCGCCTGATCGGCCTGCCGACCGACTGCAACTCCAGCTTCCGGCGCGGTCCTGCCAAAGCGCCCGCCTTCATCAGGGCGGCGCTGTTTTCCGACATGAGCAATCTCGCCACCGAGCGCGGACCCGAGTTGGTAACCGACATTGCGGTGGAGGATGCCGGCGACCTGCCGCTGGACGAAACGCCGGCGGACGATGGCCGCATCGAAGCGGCGGTCGCGCAGGCCTGCCGTGAGGGCGCCGTGCCGATCCTGCTCGGCGGCGACCATGCCGTCACCTATCCGGTACTGCGCGGCATCGCGGCGGTGCACGGGCCGGTCAACATCCTCCACTTCGACGCACACCCCGATCTGTATCACGAACTCCGCGGCAACAGGCGTTCGCACGCTTCGCCCTTCGCGCGGATCATGGAGGAGGGGCTGGCGACCCGGCTGGTGCAGGTCGGCATCCGCACCCTGAACGCTCATCAGCGCGAGCAGGCGGCGCGGTTTGGGGTCGAGATCGTGCCGATGCGCGACTTCAGCCCGGATGCGGTGCCGATTCCGTCCGGGCCGCTGTACGTCTCGATCGACCTGGATGGCCTCGACCCGGCTTGCGCGCCTGGAGTGTCGCACCACGAACCGGGTGGGCTTAGCGTGCGTCAGCTGCTCGACATACTCGCGCGAGTGAACGGGCCCATCGTCGGCGGCGATGTGGTCGAACTCAATCCTGACCGCGACATCAACGGCATGACGGCAACCGTGGCCGCCAAGCTGGTCAAGGAACTCTGCGGGCTGGCCTAGCGGCCGTAAATGCGGTCGAGCACCTGGGCGACATCGACGAAACGCTCCGCCTCGCCTGAGAAGCGTTCGCCCGCGGCCAGGCGCCGGGCCCAATCGGCAGCCGCACGGCCGCCCCAATCGTCGGCCGGTTTCGCCAGCGTCTCGGCCGCGGTGCCGCGATAGCGCTCGGCCGCGAAGTCGAAGAAGGAGCCGTTGACGTTACGCATCGCTGCGCCTTGGCCTTCGCCATAGAAGCTCGCGGCGATGATCGCGTCGCGGCCGGCGGGCAGGTTCCAGGAGCAGGCAAGGCTGATCACGCGGCCATCGGCCAAGGTGATGGTCGCGACCGCATAATCCTCGCACTGACCCGGCCCGAGCGGCTGGCCCCTGGCGAGCAGCCGCGCCTGGACATCGGCGACCTTTGAGAAGTCGAGCGCCCAGAGCGCCAGGTCCACGAGATGGACGCCCAGATCGATGACACAGCCGCCGCCAGACTGGGCGGGATCGAAGAACCAGCTCTTCCCCGGCCCATAGGCATTGTGGAAGACGAGATCGACGGCGCTCACCCGGCCGAGTTCTCCCGCAAGGATCAGCTCGCGGATGCGGCTCATGCCCTCAGTATGGCGGTAGGAGAGATCGAGGCCGAGCAGCCGATCCGCGCGGCGCGCTGCTTCCACTACGGCCCCGACTTCGACGGCGGTGCGGCCCAGCGGCTTCTGGCAGAAGACCGCAAGGCCAGCCTTCAGGGCGCGGATCGACTGCTCGGCATGCAGCGCGCTGGGCGTGGCGATGACGATGCCGTCGAGGTCCAGCGCGAGCAGGTCATCCAGGCCACCCACACGCTCCGCGCCGGCAGCGAGCTGCGCCGCTTCGGCCGCCATCTCGTCCGAAGGATCGGCATAGGCGGCTGCCTGGACGGCACCGGTCGCGATCATGGCCTGCATGCGATGCCGGCCGATCCAGCCGGTCCCGAGAAATCCGACCCGCATCAGAAGGTCACCAGCGCCTTGATGAAGTTACCGGGCCGGTCGCGCGTGGCGTCCAGCGCCTCGCCAAGCCGGTCGAGCGGGTAGCGGTGGGTGTAGAGCTTGGACGGGTCGAGCTTGCCCGACGCCACCGCTTCCACTGCCTCGCGGATACCGGCGATATAGGCCTTCGGGTCGCGCTCATGGGCGTTGATGACGTCGATGCCGCGCCAGTTCCACAGCCACATGTTCACCTGGCGCGGGCCGTCCTGGTGATAGCCGGCCACGATCAGTTTGCCGCGCTCGGCGGTGAGTTCGGCGGCGAGGTCGAGCGGCCATTGCTTGCCCACGGCTTCAATGACTCGCTCGCAGAAGCGGCCGCCGGTCAGCTCCTTCACCCGTTCGATGATCCGGTTGTGATCGTCCATCGGCACCGTCTCGACGGCGCCCATGTCGCGCGCGACCTGCAGCGACTCCTCGCGCCGCGAGATCGCAATCACGCGCGCGCCGGCATCGGTCGCGAGCCGGGTGAGCAAGGCGCCGAGAAAGCCGATGCCGACGATCGCCACCGTCTGGCCCGCCTGGATGTCGGCACGCCGGAAAATGTTGAAGGCGCAGCCGAGCGGCTCGCCCGGAAAGGGTGCGTTTGCCAGCACGGGCGGCAGCTTCACCACGGCATCCGCGTCAGCGATGTCGTATTCGGCGTAGGATTTGTAGGACAGCGCGGCGACGCGGTCGCCCGTACTCAAACCGGTTACGCCGTCGCCTAGCGCGTCGATCATGCCCCAGCCCTCATGGCCGAGATCGCCCGCTTTGGTTGGAAACTCCATCCATTCCGGGCCAGACCAGGGCGTCAGGTTGGAGGCGCACACGCCGCATCCTTCCAGCCGCACGCGCACCTGATTGGGGCCGGGCTCCGGCAGCGGCACATGATCGATCTCGATCTGCCCCGGACCAGTCAGGACCGCCGCGCGCATGGTTGATGAGGACAAGGAAAACTCCCGCTCGATCTTCTGCCAAGCAGAAACATCGACGTCGCGATACGTTCCGTAACCGATATGGTCAGGCGGGCTCGTGCATCAGCGAGGCGAGCGCATGGCCGAGTTCATCCCGGCTGAAGGGCTTGCCGAGGCGCGGCAGATGGCTGGCGCGTTCCGCCGGGCCGAGAAATCCGGTGATCAGCAGCACCGGCATGCCCGTCGCGGCCGCAGCGACCGCGTGCGCGAGCTGCACGCCATCCATGCCGGGCATCATATAGTCGGTGACCACGGCATCAAATCGTTGCTCCGACAGTCGCTCCAGCGCGGCGCGACCGCTTGCCGCCTCGTCCACTTCATGGCCCATGTCGCGCAGCATTTCGCCGGTCCCCGCCCGGACCAGATCCTCGTCGTCGACCAGCAGCAGCTTGAGCGGGCGTGAAATCGGAGCCGGTGCGACAGTCCGCTCCTTTGCCTTAGGCGCCGCCGCCTCGGCAGCGGCGGGCAACCAAAGCTGGATGGTTGTGCCGCGACCTGGCTCGCTGTCGATGGCGAGCGCCCCGCCCAGCTGTGCCGCCAGGCCATGCACCATCGACAAGCCCAGTCCCGTGCCCCGCTCCTTGGACTTGGTCGAAAAGAAGGGCTCGATCGCGAGCCGCTGCGTCTCCTCGTCCATGCCGATGCCGTCATCCTCGACGGACAGGCGCAGATATTCAGCTGGGGCGAGCTCGGGCGGATTGTCGCACCGTGCGGTTCGGACCACCAGCTTGCCGCCATCGGGCATCGCATCGCGCGCATTGACGCAGAGGTTGAGGATGGCGAGCTCGAGCTGATTGGGATCGGCTAGCGCGGGCGGCAGGTCCGCGGCTGCTTCGATCGTCAGATCGATCCCGCGTCCGACCGAACTCGCAATCAGGTCGCGCATTCCTTCGGCAAGCGCCGCCAGATCGACCGGCTCCGGCTGGAGCGGCTGGCGCCGGGCAAAGCTCAGCAGCCGCTGGACGAGGATACGCGCGCGGTCCGCCGATTGCAGGGCGCCCTCGATCAGCTTGGCCGTGCGCGCATCCTGGTCGGCGAAACGGTGGCGGAGCAGGTCGAGTGCGCCCGTGATCGGGGTCAGCAGATTGTTGAAATCGTGGGCGATGCCGCCGGTCAGCTGGCCAATCGTCTCCAACTTTTGCGCCTGGTGCAGCTGGGCGAGGGCCGCCTCGCGCTCCGCCACCGCGATGGCGATGTCCTGGGCAAGCTTGCGGTTGGTCTCGCGCACCGCGTTCTCGGCGCGGATACGCTCGATCGCTTCCCAGGTGCGGGCGGCAACTTCTTCGACGAGACGCACCTCGGCCTCGCTCCAGTCGCGCGGCTCGGTCGAGTGGAGGAACAGCACCGCGCCGATCACGCCGCTGCGCATCATCGGTACATGGATCACGGCGGCCGCGCCGGTGCTCGCCTCGATCTCTTCGGCATGTGCGCTGGTACGCGGATCGTCACGCACATCGGCAAGGCGGAAAGTGCGGCCATGGGCAAGATCCATGACCGAGGCGCCGCGCAGGGGTCCGCGCTCAGGCCCGATCTCGAGCGTCATCGAGTCCGGGCGGGGACGGGTCGTAAAGCCAGATAACACCGTCGCTTCCATCCGCTTTGCATCGATCTGCACGAAGCCGGCCGTATCGACGCCGATTTCGCGCGCGAGCATCTCGGCGACGTCGCTGGTTGCCACCTGCACGTCCGTCGCGCCGCGCAGCCGGTCCGACACGCGCAACAGGAACGCCTGGCGCAGCTCCGCTTCCTTGCGCTCGGTGATCTCGATGACGACGCCGACGGACCGCCGCCGCTCGGCCGGACCAACGAACTGGCCGAAGGTGTTCAGCCACCGAACTTTGCCGCTGCCCTGGTCGACGACACGATGTTCGAGCTGCCACGGCCCGCCCCGTTCCGCGGCTTCGTTATGCGCGGCGAACATCGCGTCGCGATCGTCCGGATGAAGGCAGCTCGCCCACATGTCGACACTGCCCCGGCCGCTTGGATTGGGGGTCATGCCAAGCAGCGCGAAGGCGGTTTCCGACCACAGCCCTTCGCCGGTAGTCATGTCGAGATCGTAGCTGCCAAGGCCGGTACCGGCGATGGCGAGACGCATCCGCTCCTCGCTCTGCCGCAGCGCCTCCTCCGCGCGAGCGCGACGCACCGCCTCGTCGATGCGCTCGGCGGTCAGGCGGGCAACTCCGACCTCGTTCTCGGCCCATCTTCTGGGCTGGTCCTGAAAGATCGCCAGCACGGCAATGAGTTCGCCCTGGCGAAGCACCGGCAGGTCAAGCACCGCCCGCGTCCCATAAGGCTGGGGCCCGATAAAGGGCATCAGATCGTCAAGCATGAACGGCTTGCCGTCCTTGAGCTGCCCGATCGCTTCCTCGCCGAACATGGCGATCGGGTAGCGGCCGGCGCGGCTGGGTCCGTCTCCGCTGACCCAGTCGGTCAGGACATCGACAAAGGCCATCCCCTCGTCGATTTCACCGAAACCGACATAGGTCGCGCCGAGAAAGCCGCCCAGGTGAGCGCAGGCCGCCTGCATCGCCTCGCGCGCCGAGTGTGCCTTGCGCAACAGCTCGGAGAGTTCGGCCATATAGCGGCTGCGCAGTTCGCCCAACTTACGGTCGGTAATGTCGGTCTGGGCCGACACCATCCGCACCGGCTTTCCCTCGGCGTCGCCGACGACACGCCCTCGGTTGTACAGCCAGCGAGTCTCACCAGTGTCAGGGCGTATGATCCGATACTCGCGGGCGAACTCACATGGGTGCGCCAAATCCTCCCTCGCCCAGGCGCGCACCTGCTCCCGATCCTCAAGGTGGACGCGCTCGATCCAATTGTCGCTGAACTGGCCAGTCAGGCCGCTGTCGGGGTGAAGTCCCTGGATCTCGAGATATTCCGGCGATCGGAACACATGACCCGTGCGCATATCCCAGTCGAAGCTGCCGATCCGCGCCGCTGCCTGGATCAGCCGCAGCCGCCCTTCGCTCTCCCGAAGCGCAGCGGAGAGATCGCTCGGTTCAGGACTGCTCTCAACGCCGCTCACTTGTCCAGCCTAGCCTAGGGCGAACCGCCCCGCTATCCCCCGCCCATGCCTCATCTCTACCTTGTCGACGGGTCCGGCTATATCTTTCGCGCCTATCACCGGCTGCCGCCGCTGACCAACCGGCATGGCGAGCCGGTCGGCGCGGTTTATGGCTACACCACCATGCTCTGGAAGCTCGCCGACGAGCTGCACAAGGCCGACGGCCCCACCCACATGGCCGTGATCTTCGATGCCTCGGCCAAGTCGTTCCGCAACGATATGTATGCCGAGTACAAAGCTCAGCGCCCGCCGCCTCCCGAAGACCTGAAACCGCAATTCCCCATGATCAGGGATGCGACGCGCGCTTTTTCCATGCCGTGCCTGGAGGAGGAGGGGGTCGAGGCTGATGATTTGATCGCCTCTTATGCCAAGGCGGCGCTGGCGCAGGGATGGTCGGTGACGATCGTCAGTTCCGACAAGGACCTGATGCAGCTAATCGAGCCCGGCCTCGACCTTTACGACACGATGAACAACCGCCGCCTTGGCGCCGAGGCGGTGGTCGAGAAGTTTGGCGTCGGCCCAGACAAGCTCGGCCAGGTGCTCGCGCTGATGGGCGACAGCGTCGACAATGTGCCGGGCGTGCCGGGCGTCGGGCCCAAGACCGCCGCCAAGCTGATCCAGGAACATGGCGACGTCGAAGCCGTGCTCGCCGCCGCACCTTCGATGAAGCCGGGCAAGTTGCGCGACAATCTGATCGAGCACGCCGAAGCCGCGCGCATGTCCCGCGAGCTGGTGAAGCTGAAATGCGATGTGCCTTTGGTCCACCCGATCGAGGAAATGGAGCTGCAGGGCATTCCCGAAGCGCCGCTTCGCGCCTTCCTGGAGCATCACGGCTTCCGCACCCTGTTGAACCGGCTAGCCAGCGTCACCGAGGCCACGCCTGCCGAGTCCACAGCGGTCGAGCTGCCGCCCGACCCGCCCTGCAATCACGACGGCTATGAAACCGTGCTGTCGCTCGACGATCTCGACCGATGGATCGAAGCGGCGCGGGCACAGGGCTTCGTCGCGGTCGATACCGAGACGGACAGCAAGGACCAGATCCACACCGGCCTGGTGGGGGTCAGCCTGGCGCTGGAACCGAACAAGGCCTGCTACATCCCATTGGGTCATGGCGGCGGCGATCTGCTCGGCGGCGACTTTCCGGACCAGATCCCGTTCGACGCTGCGATCGCGCGGCTGAAACCGCTGCTGGAAGACCCGGCAGTCCTGAAGATCGGGCACAATATCAAGTTCGACATGTGCGTGCTCGCGCGGCACGGCATCGCCATTGCGCCGTTCGACGACACCATCGTCATCAGCTTCGATCTCGACGCCGGCCTGCATGGGCATGGCATGGACGAGCTTGCCGCCACCCACCTCAATCACAGCTGCATCGCCTTCAAGGACGTGGTCGGCAGCGGCAAGGCGCAGCTGCGCTTCAACCAAGTCAATCTGCAGGACGCCACCCGCTACGCCGCCGAGGATGCAGACGTGACGCTGCGCCTGTGGCGGCGGCTGAAGCCGCGCCTGTCGGCCGAGCAGGCGACGAGCGTCTATGAACTGGTCGACCGGCCCCTGATCCCCGTCATCACCGCGATGGAGTGGGCCGGCATCAAGGTCGATCGCGAGAAACTGTCGCGTCTCTCCGGCGACTTCGCCCAGCAGATCGCCGGGATCGAGGCCGAAATCTTCGAGATCGTCGGCCAGCGCTTCACCATCGGCAGTCCGAAGCAGCTCGGCGACATCTTGTTCGAGCAGATGGGCCTGAAGGGCGGGCGCAAGGGCAAGTCCGGCGTCTATTCGACCGACGTGACCGAACTGGAACGCTTGGCGGCGGACGGTGTGCCGATCGCCCAGCGCGTCCTCGATTGGCGCCAGCTGTCCAAGCTGAAGTCGACATATACCGACGCGCTGCAGCAGGAGATCAGCCCCGACGATGGCCGCGTCCACACTTGCTACTCGCTGACCGGCGCGCAGACCGGGCGACTGTCCTCAACCGAGCCGAACCTGCAGAACATCCCGATCCGTACGGAGACCGGCCGCCAAATCCGAGACGCCTTTGTCGCCGAGCCGGGCAACGTGATCCTGTCGGCGGACTATAGCCAGATCGAGCTGCGGATTGCCGCCCACATGGCCGATGTGCCGCAACTGCGCGACGCCTTTGCGGCCGGCGAGGACATTCACTCGTTGACCGCGACGGAGCTGTTCGGCGACGTCAACCGTGACACGCGCGGGCGGGCGAAGACGATCAACTTCGCCATCCTCTACGGCATCTCGCGTTGGGGGCTGGCCGGCCGGCTCGGCGTGACCGCTGACGAAGCGCAGACGATGATCGACCGCTATTTCGAACGCTTCCCCGGCATCAACCGCTACATCGCCGAGACTTTGGAGAGCGTGCGGGAAAAGGGCTATACGACCACCCTGTTTGGCCGAAAAACGCACTTTTCCCGCATCAAGTCCAAGGTCCAGCACGAACGCCAGGGCGCCGAGCGCGCCGCCATCAACGCGCCGATCCAGGGCACCAGCGCCGACATCATCAAGCGAGCTATGGTACGCATGATGCCCACGCTGGCGAAGGCTGGGCTGCCGAACGTCCGCATGCTCCTGCAGGTGCACGACGAACTCGTCTTCGAAGTGCCGCAGGGCGAGGCCGAAGCGGCCGGCGCCGTGATCCGTGACGTCATGGCGTCGGCGGCTGAGCCGGCGGTGAAGCTCACCGTGCCCCTGGGGGTCGAGATCGGCCACGGCAGCAGTTGGGGGGCAGCGCACTAGCCCTTTCTCGCCTCCGGTTTGGGAGAGTAAGCTGTGGCGGGGCGTTGAGCGCCGATGCCCGAAGCTGCAACCTTCGACGTCGTCCGTTTCTACATTCCCATACTCCTCGGGCTCGGCGGGCTCATCTTGCTGGTCGCCTGGCTGCCCTTGGTCGTGCGCAAGCTGCCACTGTCATTGCCCATCCTGTGCGTGGGGATCGGCATGGCGGTGTTCAGCTGGACGGTCTTCGCCGATTACGCGCCGCACCCGGCCAAAACGCCCCTGCTGGTCGAAAAGGCGGCCGAGCTGATCGTCATCGTCTCGCTCATGGGCGCCGGCCTCAAGATAGAGCGGCCGCTCGGCTGGCGACGCTGGAACCTGACCTGGCGGCTGATCGCCATCGCCATGCCGCTGACGATCCTGGCGCTGACATTGGCCGGGCAGGCGATCCTCGGGCTTGGCCTCGCCACCGCTTTGGTCCTGGCCGCCGCACTCGCCCCGACCGACCCGGTGCTCGCTTCCGACATCCAGATCGAGCACCCGAAGAGCAATCAGGATGACGAGACCCGGTTCGCGCTGACCTCGGAAGCCGGGCTGAACGACGCCGCCGCTTTCCCGTTCGTGCATCTCGCAATCGCGCTGAGTATGGCCGGCCTGAGCGCAGGTACGCTGGGTGATTGGGCGCTCGATGCACTGCTGCTGAAAGTCGCGGTGGGTTTCGCCTGCGGCGTTGGTTTTGGCCGGCTGTTCGGCTGGATCATCTATCGGATCCCTCGCGGCACGCGGCTGTCGCGCACCGGCGACGGCTTCGTCGCTCTGGGCGCCACGCTCAGCGTCTATGCGCTGACGGAGCTGGCGCATGGCTATGGCTTTCTGGCCGTCTTCCTGGCTGGCCTGATGCTCCGCCGCGCCGCCCGCGATCACGACTTCAACAATCGCATGCACGACTTCGCCGACGAAGTGGAGCGGCTGCTGATGATGGCGTTGCTCGCCTTCTTCGGCGGCATGCTGGTCAGCGGCGGCCTGCTCGCCAATCTTGGCTGGCGCGAGGTCGGCTTTGCGGCCATCGCCATTTTCCTTGTCCGGCCCCTGGTCGGGTGGGTGAGCCTTGCCGGGAGTGGCCGTTCCAAGCTCGAGATCTTCGTCATCTCCTTTTTCGGCATCCGCGGGCTCGGCTCGGTTTATTACCTTGCCTATGCGATCAACCATGGCCGCTTCGAGAATGAAGTGTCCCTGTGGAGCACGCTCGGCCTGGTCATTCTCGTGTCCATTTTGCTGCACGGCATTACGGTCACACCGTTCATGCGAAAGCTCGACCGTGAGCATGGGGGCGATGCCGAGGCGGTGGCAAAGCCCGCAGCGCCCGCCTAGAAGGAGCCGATGGGGGAGCCGTCCGCCGCTAGCGACAGCGACATCGCAAGCCTCGCCAAGGGCGGCCGGACGAATTTCTTCGGCTTCCTGCTGCGGTTGCTCGCCCGGCTGCCGTTCCTGTTCATCGCCGGACGCCTCTATGGCCCGGAGGCGCTGGGACGCTTCGCCTATGCAATCCTGATCGTGGAGTTCGCCGCTCAGCTCGCGACCTTGGGGCTGAAGCGAGGATTGGCGCAGCAGCTCTCGTCCGCTGAGCGGCCACATGTCTGCGTCGTCTGGGACGGTTTGCTGGTCGCCGGCCTTGCCTCGGCCGCCGGCGCTGCCCTCCTGATCGCGGTGCCGCAGATCATGTTCCCGAACAGCGAGTTGAACGGCCTCGACCGGCTGCTGCCGCTGACCATTTTTGCACTGGCCTGGTCGGATGTCGCGCTCGCGGCGCTCGCCTATCGCCGGGATGTAGGAGCAACGGTGCGGGCGCGTGCGGTTGTCGAGCCCTGGACGATCAGCATCGCGGCGGGAGCGCTTTATTTCTACTCGGCGCGGGATGGGTTGATCATTGCCTATGTACTGTCGCTCGTTGCGGCGTTGGTTGCGTCCATATGGCCGCTGCTTAAGAGCTACGGCCTGCCGAGCGGCTGGTCGCCGCAGCCGGTCGCCTTGTTCCGCATCGCGCAGCGCAACGCGCCGCTTGCCGCCGCCGATGCAATCGAATGGGGAACGCGCAATGTCGACCGGGCGATCCTTGGCCTGTTCTTCCCACCGGCGGTGGTCGGCATCTACTGGGTCGCGCAGCAGATCGTTACCCTGCCGCAGAAGCTGAAAACCAGTTTCGACCCCATTCTTGGCCCAGTCCTCACCCATAGCCTCGCCGTGGGCGACAAGGCGGCGGCGGCGGCCCAGGTGCGGCAGGTCGGCTTCTGGATCATTGCCGCACAGGCCGGCATCGCGCTGGCGCTGACTATTCCGGGCGAGGCGATCATGGGACTGGCCGGCCCGCAGTTCGTTGCGGGCACCGGGGCGCTCGCTTTCCTGATGATCGCCGAAGTGGTCGCCGCCACCGCCGTCGTGTCGGAATCGGCCCTAGTTTACATCGCCCGGCATCGGAACATGATGATCTCGTTCGCGACCATCCTGCTTCAAATCTTGCTGAGCTTCGCTCTGATCGTTGGCATGCGTGAGGCAGGACTGCCGGAGTATGTGCAGGCGGTCGGCCCTGCCATGGCGCTGCCGATCGCGCTCGGCTTCGCCGCCGTCCTGAAGGCGAGGCTCCTCTCCGGTTTGCTTGGGGCACCGGTTTCACCCTGGCGGTGGGCTTTGGTATGGGCGGCGGCAGTGGCGACGGTGGTTGGCTTCGTCGCGACCAGCATTCCGGAATGGAGCGAGTTGCTAATCGGCATGCCCGCCATCCTGATCGCCTATGGCTGGGTGATCTGGAAGTGCGGCTTCACCGCCGAGGACCGGCTGCTGTTCAAGCGGAGCAGGGGCGAGGCGCCCGCCTATCCCGCGCCCGGCGAGACGCCGCAGCCGCGATAGGTCTTCTTAGTGCCGGAAGTGGCGCATGCCGGTGAAAACCATCGCCAGCCCTGCGTTGTCCGCAGCCGCTATCACTTCCTCGTCGCGGATCGATCCGCCCGGCTGGATTACTGCCGTCGCGCCGGCTTCCACTGCGGCGAGGAGGCCGTCGGCGAAGGGGAAGAAGGCGTCTGAGGCCACCGCCGACCCGATCGTGCGCGCCTGGGCCCAGCCAGCCTTTTCGGCTGCATCCTTGGCTTTCCAGGCGGCGATGCGGGCGCTTTCGAGACGGTTCATCTGGCCCGCACCGATGCCCGCGGCCGCGCAGCCCTTCGCATAGACGATCGCGTTGGACTTGACGTGCTTGGCCACCGTCCAGGCGAACAGGCAGTCGGCGAGCTCTTGGCTGGTCGGCTGCCGCTTGGTGACGACCTTCAGATCGTCGCGGCCGATGGCGCCATTGTCGCGCGATTGAAGCAGCATGCCACCGGCAATGGATTTCATGAGCAGCCCCGGCCGCCGCGGATCGGCGAACTCGCCGCACAGCAACAGGCGCAGGTTCTTCTTGCGCGCAAACACCGCCCGCGCTGCTTCGTCGGCATCGGGTGCGACGACGACCTCGGTGAAGATGTCGGCGATCGCTTCCGCGGTGGCGCCGTCGAGCGGGCGATTGCAGGCAATGATGCCACCGAACGCCGAGACCGTGTCGCAGGTAAAGGCCGCCTTATAGGCATCCAGCAGCGTGTCGGCGCTCGCCACGCCGCATGGATTCGCGTGCTTGACGATGACGACCGTGGGCGGGCCGTCCTTGAACTCGGCGACCAGCTCCAGCGCCGCGTCCGCATCGTTGAAGTTGTTGTAGCTGAGTTCCTTGCCCTGCACCTGCTCGGCCTGGGCGACACCGCGCGTGGCAGGGCCGGCGGGCACGTAAAGGGCGGCCTTCTGGTGCGGGTTCTCGCCGTAGCGCAGTTCGTGCGCGAGACGGACGGGGATCGCGACCGTCTCGGGGAAGAGCTGTTGCTGGTCGGCAAAGGCGAACCAGGAAGCGATGGTGGCGTCATATTGCGCGGTTAGCGCAAAGGCCTTGGCGGCGAGCTTCTTGCGCTCCTCCAATGTGGTAGAGCCTTTGGCCACCATGGCGTAATCGCCGGGATCGGTGACGATTGCGACGGACGCGTGGTTCTTCGCCGCGGACCGGACCATCGAGGGTCCGCCGATGTCGATATTCTCGATGACCTCATCGCGCTCGGCGCCCCGGGTAACCGCCTGCGCGAAGGGGTAGAGGTTGACGACGACCAGATCGATGGCGCCGATGCCATGCGCCGCCATCGCCGCCACATGCTCTTCATTGTCGCGGACGGCGAGCAGCCCGCCATGCACCTTCGGGTGCAGCGTCTTCACGCGGCCATCCATCATCTCGGGAAAACCGGTCAGGTCGGAGATGTCTCGGACGGTGAGCCCCGCATCGCGCAGCGCCTTGGCCGTGCCCCCGGTCGAGACCAGCTCCACTCCCTTGTCCGCCAGCGCCCGCCCAAGTTCGGCAAGGCCGTTCTTGTCGGACACGGAAAGGAGGGCGCGCTTTATCGGGATGTCGGTCATGGCCGCGCCCTTAAGGCAAAGCGGCCGAGTCTAGCCAGCCCGCTTGAACAGCCAGGCGACGCTGGCGCCGCCGGCCGGCGATTCTCCCGCAACGACCAGTTGCTGCGTCTGGCGGGGGCGACCCGTCGCGTCCACCCAGAGGCTTTCCTCTACTTCCAACGCCGCGCCCTTGCAGCGAAACTGCCAGAGCGGGCCGCCGTCGATACGGAGCAGCGCACCTAGGCTGTCGGCAGTCAGCGTTACCTCGGTGCCTGGCGCGAGATGGAAGCGGATCGCGAACGGCACAGTCGCCTTGCCGCGCCCCTGCGGCAGCAGCATGTCCTCGCCCGTCAGCTGCCGTCCGTCGACGCTGAGCGCAAGTTGGCGGCGGTGAAGCAGGCCGAAGCGGCGGACATAGCCGTCATGGCTCGCCTCGATGCGGCTGCCGCCCTCGAGCTCCTGCCGGTCGATCGCCACTTCGGCGACCCCGCGCCCGAGGCTTCCGTCGGCGAGAATGGCTGTCGAGTTGACATCGCCTACGACCAGCGTCGAGTGCGCCGCGGTGGCCCTGAGCGCACGGGCAAGCGCGCCGGGCAGATAGGCGCCCTCGTGCCGGGCACCCCCGCAGCTGACGATAAGCCGGTGCGCACCGTCCGACATTTCGAAGGCGAGCGTCGAGGCGCAGCCGCCCTTGGCCAGCCGAGAGGCGGGCGGCGGGGCAGCGTCCACGCTCACAACGGTGCCGCCGCCGGCGAGCCGCTGATAGCCCCAGTCGCGCGCCTGCCGCAGCGGCCGCGCCCGCACGCGCGAAGCCTCGACAATGGCGGCGATCCGCATCGCGTCGATCGGCAGACCGCCCTGCCAGCTGGCGAGCCCGCCATCACCGTGTGTGACACCGAGCAGCGCCGGCACTGCGCGTGCCAGCGCCGGCTCGATGCCCGGCAGCGGCTCTTCGCGACGGGACTCATAGGCAGCGCGGAGCAGGCTCAGCAGCCCGATGGCGTCGAGCAGTGCCGAGGGCGAGCGGCAGGCAATGCCGCCATCCTCCGTGAACACCGTGCTCAGCGCCCGCGTGAGGCCTGACTCGGCATAAGTGCGGCGCGGCGCGCCGCCTGGGATCAGCAGTCCGGCGGCGATCAGCCCCGACCAGGCCGCGATCCTGCCGACGCCGTCCGGCGCCCGGTCCACGGCGCGGTCGAGGTGCCGCGCGCCACGAGCGAGGGTGTTCAGCACGGCAGAGCGATAGATGAGGTCGCGGCTCGACAGGATCAGCGGCGCATGCGCGGTCCAGAACAGGATCCGCTTGCCCCACAGATCGGCGCGCCAGGCGATGCCTTCGACCTTCTCCGCATGGGCGGAGAGCCAGCGGCTCATGATCGCTTCGGCGACCGGGGCGCCCTGCTGGCGCGTCGCTGCGGTAGACAGGTCACGCAGCCAGGCAAAGCTGTGCAGATAGTTGATCAGCCCCGGCGAGCCCTGAAGGTTACGGAAATCGAGTTCGTCGATGGCGATCTTCTCGCCACGCCACGAGACGACGCCGCGCAGCAGCAACTCGCCCGCTTTCAGATCGCCGATCACCGGATCGTCGGGCGCTGCCAGCAGCTTCAGCGGAAACCGCCCGCGCAGCCTCAAACTGTGGAGTGGAGTGCGCCAGGTCAGGCGCTGCAGGCTTTCCGCCAGCCGCTGGGTCAGCGAAATGCCGCGGTCGCCCTCGACCCGAATGAGCCTTCTGCCCTGTTCGATGCCGTCGGCAGGGTCGATCGGCTCGTGCCTGGCCATCAGCCCCTCAATGAGCGGATGTTATCGGCGTAAGCTGAAGGCCCGCCCTTGAAGGTCGCGGTGCCGGCGACGAGCACGTCGGCGCCGGCGGCAACTGCGCGGGGCGCGGTCTGCCGGTCGATGCCGCCATCGACTTGTAGGTCGATCGCCTTGCCCGATTTGTCGATCTGCTTGCGGATCGCCTCGATCTTGCGCAGCTGGCTGCCGATAAAGCTCTGCCCGCCAAACCCCGGATTGACGCTCATTACCAGCACCAGATCGAGTTCCTCCAGCACATAGTCGAGCATCTTGGCGGGCGTGGCCGGATTGAGCGACACGCCGGCGCGCTTGCCGAGCGACTTGATGCGCTGGATCGTGCGGTGGAGATGCGGCCCCGCCTCAGGGTGCACGGTGATCGTGTCGGCGCCGGCTTCGGCAAAGGCGTCGAGATAGGCGTCGACGGGCGAAATCATCAGGTGCACGTCGAATGGCTTGGCGGTGTGCGGGCGGAGCGCCTTCACGACCATCGGCCCGATCGTGATGTTGGGCACGAAATGCCCGTCCATCACGTCGACATGGATCCAGTCCGCGCCGGCTTCGTCGATCGCGCGCACTTCCTCCCCCAGCCGCGCGAAGTCGGCGGAGAGGATCGAGGGCGCTATGCGAACGGAATTCTGCATTGACACAAGACCTAGTAGCCGCAGGCGCTCGCGTGAAGCGCAGGCCCTCGCTTATCCACAACGGCTAAGCGCGTTTGAACCGCGCCATGAAGAATCCGTCGAGCGCGCCCTTGTCGGCGAGCATATTCGGCAGCGTGCGGAGATGACCGTCCGGGTGCGGTGCGATGCCGTTCGGCAACTCATCGGCTCCAATCGGATCGAGCGTAAGGCCGGCGACATGCGGCAGTTGCGCTTCGCCCTCTTCGGGCTCGAGCGAGCAAGTCGCATAAACCAGCGTACCTCCCGGCTTCAGCCACTCGGCGGCGCGGGCGAGCATCGCGCGCTGCAGCTCCGCCATTTCTGCGATCTGCCGCGCCTTGATCCGGTGCAGCACGTCCGGGTGGCGGCGAAAGATGCCGGTAGCGCTGCACGGAGCATCGAGCAGGATGCCGTCCACCGGCTCGCCGGGTGACCAGGTCATCACATCGGCCTCAACGACTTCGGCAGAAAATTGGGTGCGCTTGAGATTTTCCCGGAGTTTCTCGAGCCGGTGGGCCGAACTGTCCAAAGCAGTTACCCGCCAAGCGGCGGCCGCGAGCTGCAGCGTCTTGCCGCCCGGCGCCGCGCACAGGTCGAGCACGCGGCGGTCTTTGCCTGCTCCGAGCAGGCGCGCGGGGATGGAAGCGGCCAAGTCCTGCACCCACCATTGACCTTCGGCGAAGCCGGGCAAGTCGGTGATCCTGTTCTGCGCGGGGATGCGCGCATGACTGACCGCTAGGTGCCTGCCTTCAAAGCGGCGTGCTGCCGTCTCATCGGCGAAGCTGAGGTCGAGCGGCGGTGGCGCGGCCATGGCGGCGCGGGCGGCCTCGACCATGTCGCGGCCCCAGTTCGCCAGCCAGCGCTCCTCGACCGCTCGCGGCAGAGTGGGCGGCGAGGGCAGCGCGACATTGCGCCGCATCAGCGCGCCGAACACGCCGTGCACTAAACGCCGAGGACCGCCATCGACCAGCGGCAGCACGGTGCTGATTGCGGCGTGTCCCGGGGTGCCGAGCGCGAGCGCCTGCACCAGTGCAATGCGGAGCGCGAACCGTGCCTTGGAGTCAGGCGGCAGGCGCTGCTGCGTCGCCGAGTCGATCAGCGCATCGAGGTCTGGCAGCCGGCGCAGCGTTTCCGCCGCAATGGCGTGGGCCAGCCCGCGATCCGCTCCGGCGAGGTCCCGTGCGGCGCTTTCCAGCGCGGATTCGAGCGGCAGCCCGCGACGGAGCACGGCGTCCAGCAGACGGAGAGCGGCGCGGCGGGCATCGACGCCAACTTCTGATTGCTGATGAGGCTTCATGCTTGTCCGGGCGCGCTCCTGCGCCCATCTACGGTCCAGCACAAGGAGCGTTTCGATGGGCCAGCGCCCGCCGCATGTGAAGCCGCCCGCCTACCTCTCGAAGAGCCCGCCCGTGCCCAAGCCCGAGCAGACGCAGCGCAATGCCGATCCGCTCGGCCTCGATCCGACTCGGTATGGCGATTGGGAGCTGAAGGGGATCGCCGTCGATTTCTGACGATGCTCAGCCTTCGCTCCGCAAGGGACGAGCGAGCAGCGCATCCACTACGTGGTCCACCTCCGCCCTGCCCTGAAGCAGGGAGCACACCGCATCTACCACAGGCATGTCCACGCCCGCTTTCCTGGCCGCCTGTTGCAGCACCGGTGCGGTGAACGCTCCCTCCGCAATCGTGCGCCGGTCGCCAAGCAGCTCTGCCGCGCTGCCGCCTTCACCGATGCCCTGGCCCAGCGAGAAATTACGCGAGCTGGTTGATGAGCAGGTGAGAACCAGATCGCCCAATCCAGACAAGCCGGCCAAAGTCTCCGGCCGGGCCCCGCGGGCAAGCCCAAAGCGCGTCATCTCGGCGAAGCCGCGGCTGATCAGTGCAGCGCGGGCATTCTGGCCGAGGCCGCGCCCCTCCACCACGCCGCAGGCGATGGCGAGCACGTTCTTGACCGCGCCGCCGATCTCCGCCCCGACGACGTCGCGTGACACATAGGGGCGGAAAAACGGCCGTGCGAGCAACCCCGCGATCCTGCGGGCCAGCGTGTCGTCGGCGCAGGCAAGGGTGACAGCGGTCGGCAACCCGGCCGCGACTTCGTGCGCGAAGGTGGGCCCGGACAGCACCGCCAGCGCCGCATTTGGCTGCACCTCGGCCGCCACTTCGGACATGAGCAGGCGAGTGCCCGCTTCGATCCCTTTGGCGCAAAGGATCAGCGGCGCCTCCGCCGCCGGCAGCTCCGCCAGCACGGCGCGCATATGCTGGGCGGGGGTGACGACGAGCAGCATCGTGCAGCGCGCCAGTTCAACGAGATCGCCAGTGGCGCGGATGGCGGGTGCGAGCGGCACGCCTGGCAGGAACGCGGTGTTCTCATGCACGCTGTTGAGCGCGGCGACCACTTCCGGCTCGCGCGCCCAGAGCAGCACTTCGCCTGCTCCGGCGGCGACCTGAGCAAGCGCCGTGCCCCAGGCGCCGCCGCCAATGACTCCGATCGTCATGCCTTCACTCCGGCGCCACGCGCCGGCGCGGCATCCGGGTCGAGCGGCCAACGCGCGCGGGCTGGCGTGTCGAGCGGGTCTGTCAGCCCCGCTTGCAAGCGCTCGGCGCCGGCCCAGGCGATCATCGCCGCATTGTCGGTACACAACCAGAGCGGCGGCGCGACGAACGGCAGCCGGTGCTCGGACGCAAGCGCCTGCAGAGCCGATCGAATGGCGCCATTCGCGGCGACACCACCGGCCACGACCAAGGCCGTTGCTCCTTGCGAGGTGCGCAGGGCGCGCCTCGTCCGATCCACCAGGCAATCGACCACGGCCTGCTGGAATGAGGCTGAAATGTCCGCCGCCGACCAGCGCTCCGCGTCGCGCGCACGGGCGACCGCGCTCTTTAGGCCTGCGAAGGAGAAATGCGGGTCCGCCGTGCCGACCAGCGGCCGCGGCAGCGGCACGGCCTTGGGGTCGCCGTCCCGGGCTTCGCGCTCGACCGCTGGACCGCCCGGAAATCCCAGACCGAGCAGCTTTGCGGTCTTGTCGAACGCCTCGCCGGCGGCATCGTCGATCGTCGTCGCGAGACGTCGGTAGCAGCCGACGCCTTCCACCAGCAGCAGCTGGCAATGTCCGCCCGACACCAGCAGCAGCAGGTAGGGGAATTGAAGACCGGCCTCGGCAAGTCGGGGGCTCAGCGCATGGCCTTCCAGGTGATTGACCGCGATCAGCGGCTTGTTGGCGGCGAGCGCCAGCGCCTTGGCGGTGATCAGGCCGACCATCACGCCCCCGATCAGGCCCGGGCCGGCCGTCGCCGCGATCGCATCGACATCGTCCAGGCGTTTGCCGGCATCACCCAAGGCCGCCTCCACCAGCGGCGTCAGCGCCTCTACGTGCGCGCGCGCGGCAATCTCCGGCACCACGCCGCCATATGGACTGTGTTCCGCTTCCTGCCCCGCCAGCCGGTGCGCCAGAATCACCCGCTCGCCCGTCACCAGCGCCGCCGCCGTTTCGTCGCAACTGGATTCGATGCCGAGGATCAGGGCCATTCGCGCCCCCTACAATCTGTTGCGCCACCTGTCTAAAGGCGGCGGATGCAAAGAGTTCTCCGCCTCGGCACCCGAGGCTCGCCGCTGGCGCTCACCCAGGCGAATATGGTCAAGCGCGCGCTCCTGGCGGCGCACGGCTGGCCCGACGAGGCGATCGAGATCGTCACGGTCAAGACCAGCGGCGACCGCATTCAGGACCGCCCCCTGGCGGAAGTGGGGGGTAAGGCGCTCTGGACCAAGGAACTCGACTTAGCCTTGAACGAGGGCCGCATCGACTTCGCAGTTCACTCGATGAAGGATGTCGAGACGATCCGCCCCGACGAGATCGTGATCGCCGCGATGCTGCCTCGCGCCGACGTCCGCGATCGGCTGATCGGAGCCAAGTCAATCGCAGGAATCAGGAAAGGCGGTCGCGTCGGCACCAGCTCGCCCCGCCGCACTGCGCAGATGCTGCGGCTGCGGCCGGACCTTGAAGTCGTACTGTTCCGCGGCAACGTCGACACTCGACTGGCCAAGCTCGCGGCAGGCGAGGCGGATGCAACCTTGCTGGCGGCGGCGGGGCTCGACCGGCTCGGCAAATCGGTCGGCACAGCGGTTTCGACCAAGGAGATGCTGCCGGCTCCAGCACAAGGAGCGGTTGGGATCGAGGCCAGGCGCGAGGATGAGGACATGCGCCTCTGGCTCGCTGCCATAGACGACGCGCCGACCAGCGCCTGCGTGCGCGCGGAACGGGCGCTGCTCGCGCGGTTGGGCGCCGATTGCCAGTCCCCTGTGGCAGCACTCGCCACGCCGAGCAGCGCAGGCATCTTCCTGCGCGCGCAGATCCTTTCGCCCGATGGCGGGGAGGCCGAGCAGGGCGACGCAATTATCACCGACCCTTCCGAGGCGGCTGACTTGGCCGCGGCCTTGCTGGATAGCGCTTCTCCCCAGCTGCGCGGGCATTTTCAAGGGTGACCCGCCCTCTGCTCATCCTGCGGCCGGAACCCGGCGCGGCAGCAACGGCGGAGCGGGTGCGCGCGATGGGGCTGGTGCCGATCGTCTCCCCGCTCTTCCGCATCGTTCCGCTCGACTGGGAAGTGCCTGATCGGGCTTGCGACGCGGTCTTGATGACCAGCGCCAACGCCGCTCGCTCGCTCGATGGCCGCGTCGATCGCGCTGCTCCCGTCTATGCTGTGGGCGCCGCGACCGCCGAGGCTGCCCGCGACGCCGGCTTCGCGACGGTCACCCCAGGGCGGGGCGATGTCGCGCAAATCGTGAAGCGCGCGACGGCCGATGGAGTGGGCTCGCTTCTCCACCTGACCGGAATGGACCGCACCGGCTTCGATCCCGAAGGGCTCAGGATCGAAGTTCGCGCCATATATGTTGCCGAGCCGGTTGATCCGGGCACTGCCTTTGGCGAAGCGCTCGCGCAGGGCGCCGTGGCTTTGCTCCACTCTGCGCGGGCGGCGCGGCGCTTTCGCGAGCTCGCCGGGCCCGGATACCGGATTGCTGCCATCAGCCCGGCAGTGAAAGCCGCCGCCGGCCTTGGCTGGGAGCAGGCGGTGTCAGCCGGCCAGCCGACCGACGACGCCCTGCTGGCGGCGGCGGCACGGCTGTGCCAATGAAGCGATCAGGATGAGCACCAGTTACGATACGCTCCAGCCGCGAACGGCGCGCCGCCGCGCCCCGCTGGTCCTCGGCGCCATCGCCTTCATTGCGGGCCTCCTGCTTGCCGGATGGGTGCTGTCGCGCTGGGATGTTGGACGGGAGTGGCTGTTCGGCGGACCCATGACCGCTGTTCCCGCGGCCGCGCCGTCACCGCAAACGGCAGTCGCCGCGCCTGAGCCCGTGATCCCGAGCGAGTCGATGGTCGCCGTCGACCCGAGCACGGCGGCCGCGCTCGGGCAGCGCGTCGGCGAAATCGAGGCGCGGATCGACCGCGTGGCAGAGCGGGCCAACGCCGCGGGCGACAATGCCGCGCGGGCCGAAGGATTGCTGATCGCCTTTGCCGCCCGCCGCGCGATCGATCGCGGGCTGGGCCTCGGCTATATCGAGGGGCAGCTGCGCGAGCGTTTCGGCGCCACCCAGCCGCAGGCCGTATCCACCATCATCGCCGCATCGCGTGAGCCGATCACACTGGACGAGCTGGAGCTTGGACTCGACGACCTTGCACCGAGCCTCGCCAGCGGCACCGCGGAAGAGGGCTGGTGGCCGTCGCTGCGCAGCGAACTCACGAGCTTGATCGTGGTCCGAAAGGTCGGCCAGCCCTCGCCCGTCCCGACCGAACGCCTACGCCACGCCCGAAGGCTGCTTGCCGGCGGGCAAGTCGAAAAGGCGCTTGTCGAGGTTGCGCGCTTGCCCGGCCGGGCGAAGGCGCAGAATTGGATGGCGGCAGCGCGCCGCTACATCGTCGCCCGCCGCGCGCTCGACGTGGTGGAAACGGCGGCGATCCTCACGCCGCGCGCCCCCGCCGCGCCCACGCCCCTGCTCCCGGATCCGCCGCCGGCTATGTGAAGGCCGGCGCGCGCTTTTCCAGGTTCGCGCGCACGGCTTCGATCTGGTTGGGCGTGCGGATCACCGCTGCTTGTTCGACGCTTTCCGCCATCAGCAGCGCCTCGGCATCATGGGTATAAGCGTTGTAGAGCCGCTTGGCGCCGCGGATCGCGTCGGGGTTCTTGGTAGCGATCTCGCGGGCGAGTGCCATGGCTTCGGCGTGTGGGTCCTCCGCAAGGCGGGTGGCAAAGCCGTAGCGGAGCGCCTCCTCGCCACTGAACTCGCGGTGAGTGTAGGTGAGCTCGCGCAGCAGGTCGTCGCGCACCAGGGTCCGCCACAAGGCGATGCCAGCCATGTCGGGCACCAGGCCCCATTTGGTCTCCATGATCGACAGCCGCGCCTGTGGGTGGACGATGCGGATGTCGGCGCCGGACATGATCTGGAAGCCGCCGCCGAACGCGATGCCGTGCACCGCGGCGATCACCGGCACCGGCAGCTCGCGCCATCCCCAGGCGACGTGCTGGAAGATGTTGGCAACGCCATGGGTGCGGTCGGTCAGCGTCCTGCCCGCGCTCGCGCCGCCCGAGGCCATGCTCGCCATGTCGAGCCCCGCCGAAAAGGCGCGGCCCTCGCCGGACAGGACGACAGCGCGCAAGCCCTGGGTCTCGCGCAGCTCGGTCAGCGCCCGTTCAATGCCCTCGAACATGGCGGGATCGAGCGCGTTCATTTTGTCCGCGCGGTTGAGGCGGACATCGGCGACGCCGTCCTGGAGGGTGATGGTGACCCGGTCTTCGTTCATATGATTCTGCTTTCCTTGCCCCAATATCGGTCGCGGATCAGTCGCTTGTAGAGCTTGCCGGTGGCGTGCCGGGGAAGCTCTTCCACGAAATCGATCCGCCTCGGCGTCTTCACGCCCGATAGGCTCTGCCGGCACCAGGCGGTGAGCTCCTCGGCCAGGCCGGGGCCCGGCTCCACGCCTGGAACCGGCTGGACGACGGCGACCACCTGCTCGCCCATTTCGTCGTGCGGCGCGCCCACGACGGCCACGTCAGCGACGGCGGGGTGGGTGATCAGGTGGTTCTCGATCTCCTGCGGATAGATGTTCACGCCGCCGGAAATGATCATGAAGCTCTTGCGGTCGGTCAGGAACAGATAGCCGTCCTCATCCACCCAGCCGACATCGCCAAGCGTCGACCAGCCGTGCTTGTTGCGCGACTCCGCCGTCTTGGCGGGATCGTTGTGATATTCGAACGAGCGCGGCGGGTTGAAGAAGACCATGCCCTCGGTGCGCGGCGGCACCTCGTTGCCGTCCTCGTCGCAGATGTGCAGCGTCGCTTCGCCGATCGCCCGCCCGACCGAACCGCGCCGCTGCAGCCATTCCGCCGCCTTGATCGCGGTAAAGCCATTGCCTTCGGTACCGGCATAATATTCGTCGATCACCGGCCCCCACCAGTCGATCATCGCCTGCTTGACCGGCACAGGGCAGGGTGCCGCGGCGTGGATTGCCGTCTTCATCGACGACACGTCGTAGCGGCGCCGCACCTCCTCGGGCAGTTTCAGCAAGCGGACAAAATGCGTCGGCACGAACTGGCCGGCGTTGCAGCGATAGCGTTCGATGCTCGCGAGCGCCGCTTCCGGCTCGAAGTGATGCATCAGCACCACCGTGCCGCCGAGGATGTGCACGCACATTGTCCAGCCGAGCGGAGCGGCATGGTAGAGCGGCGCGGTCGAGAGATAGACGGTGTCCGGCCCAAGCCCGAAGAACATGTTGGCGAGCACCGCCAGCGGCACGACATGATCGATCGCGGAGTCTTCGGGCGGCGGCCGCAGCACGCCCTTGGGCCGCCCCGTCGTCCCGCTCGAATAGAGCATGGCGGAGCCGGCGCATTCGTCCGCAATCGGGGCGCTCGGCTGCGAATCCAGCAGCGGTTCGACGGGCTCAAATCCGTCGATGCTTCCGCCATGGCTGAAGCGCTTCACCTCAGCCATGATCGCTCCCGCAACACTGCGCAGCGAAGCGCCCGCCACCAGCAGCTTCGCGCCACTGTCGCTGAGCACATAGTCGATCTCGGGCGCGGTGAGCTTCGACGAGATGCATACGAACAGGAGGCCGCTGCGCTGCGCACCCCAGACGAAGGCGAAGTAATCGGGCGGGTTCTCGAGGAAGAAGGCGAGCTTGTCGCCAGGCTGCAGGCCTTGGGCGCGGTAGAGCTGCGCCGCCTGGTTGGATCGTGCGTTCAGCTCGGCATAGCTGATCGCCTGCTCCGTTTCCGCGACGATGATCGCCGGCTTGTCGGGCGTCGCCTGTGCATGGCGATAGGGGTGCATCCGCTCTCCTCTGGTTGCGGAAAGGAATACGCGACTCTAAGCCGCCTGCAATGCCCGTGAATGCCGCTTTCGATCCGGAGCGTTTCGTCTCCACACTGGCGAGCCGAGCCCATGGCGGGCTGATCGGCCTGCGCTATGTCGGTCATGGCGAGGACTGGGCCGAACTCGCCATCGACTATGACGAAAGGCTGGTCGGGGACGAGGCGAGCCGCGTGCTCGCCTCCGGGCCGATCCTCGCACTGATGGACATGGCGACCAGCATGTCGATCTGGATCAAGCAACAGCGCTTCCGCGCCCAGGCAACGCTTGATCTGCGCGTCGATTATATTCGTCCGGCCACACCCGGGAAAGCGGTGATCGGTCGCGGCGAATGCTACCGCATCACCCGCAGCGTCGCCTTCATCCGCGGCCAGGCACATGACGGTGATCCCGCCGACCCGGTCGCGCACGTCGCCGGCACCTATATGTTCACCAGCGCATGAAACTGCCGCCCTATGCCCAGTTGCTCGGTTTGAGCGTGGCCGGCGAAGAAGCGGGCGCGCCGCTGCTGACGATGCCGTGGAGCGCGGGCGTGATGGGCCGACCTGGTTTCCTGCATGGCGGCGCGATCGGCGGGCTGCTGGAGATGGCCGCGCTGACGGCGCTGCATGCTCGTTTCGAGGATGCCGACCGGCCGCGCATCAAGCCGATCACCGTCACGGTCGATTACATGCGCGGCGGGCGCGAGGAAGAGACCTTTGCCCTTGGCCGCATCACCCGGCTGGGCAGCCGCGTCGCCAATCTCGAGGCGATTGCCTGGCAGGACGACCGCGACAAGCCGATCGCGCTGGCCCGGATGAACGTGTTGCTCGCGCGCTAGGCGTCGATACTCACTCCCATCTTCGCGCTGACCAGCCCGCCGTCGACAGTCAGCGTCTCGCCGACCACATAATCGCCCGCGCGCGAGGCAAGATACACGGCGGCTGCCGCCATATCCTCCGGCACGCCGACCCGCCGCGCCGGGATGGCTTTGGCCACCTCATTGCCATGGTCGCGTGCCGCCCGGTTCATCTCCGACGGATAGGCGCCGGGCGCGATGGACGTGACGTTGATATGATCCTCGATCAGGCGGGCTGCCATGCGCTTGGTTAGGTAGATGAGCGCCGATTTCGATGCGTGATAGCTATAGGTTTCCCACGGATTGAGGCGCTGGCCGTCAATCGAAGTGATGTTGATGACCTTGGCGGGTCGCTCGTGCGAGCCGGCCGCCTTCAGCAGGGGGTAGACCGCCTGGGTGAGGAAGAAGGGCGATTTCAGGTTCAGGTCCATGACCTTGTCCCAGCCCTTTTCCGGAAACTGCTCGAACGGCTCGCCCCAGGCAGTGCCGGCATTGTTGACGAGGATGTCGAGCTTCTGCTCATGTTCCTTCAGCTGTTCGGCCAGCGCGCGGCAGCCGGGGACGGTGGAAACATCCTGCGGCAAGGCAACGCAGTTCGGGCCCAGCGCTTCTGCGGTGGCGAAGCAATCCTCGGCCTTGCGCGACGAAATATAGACTTTCGCCCCTTGAGCGATGAACCCCTCGGCGATCCAGCGGCCGATGTTGCGCGACCCGCCGGTCACCAGCGCGACCCGGCCGTCGAGGCGAAACAGCTGTTCGATATTCATGGCTCTCTCCCGTTGTCTGTCGCTCTTCGGGTTGACCTTACGTGCCCGTCAAGTCCAGCGTAGCGGAAAGATGAATGGGGAGAGATCGATTGGGCGTACCCGCCACTGCCGAGCAGGCGCTTCGCCGCCGCACGATGACGCTCTTCCTGCTGACCCTCACTTATTTCTTCAGTTACATGGACCGGCAGATCCTCTCGATACTGATGGAGCCGATCCGCGCCGACCTGAAGCTCAGCGATACGCAGCTGGGCCTGCTGACGGGCCTGGCCTTCGCGGTCTTCTATGCAACGCTGGGCATTCCGGTTGCGCGGATGGCCGACCGCGGCAACCGGCGGAACATTGTCGCCATCTCGCTCGCCGTGTGGAGCTTTTTCACTGCAGTGTGCGGGCTCGCCCAGAATTTCTTCCAGCTGCTGCTCGCCCGCATCGGCGTGGGGGTGGGCGAGGCCGGGTCGAGCCCGCCGAGCCATTCGATGATCGCCGATCTGTATCCACCCGAACGCCGGGCCGGTGCGATGGCAATCTATACCTCGGGTGTAGTGCTCGGCGGCGGCTTCGGCACGATGATCGGCGGCTTTCTCGCTTTTGAATATGGCTGGCGGGTCGCGATCATGGCCGTCGGGCTGCCGGGCCTCATGCTGGCGATCATCGTGCGCCTCTTCGTCGTCGAGCCGCCGCGCGGCATGTCCGACCCGGCGCGGGCCAATCCGTCCGAGCAGCCGCCGCTGCTGGACGGGTTCCGGACCATCTGGGCCGAGCCGGCCGCACGCCACCTCGTGGCAGCCGTCACCCTCACCTCGCTGATCGGCTATGCGCTCGCGGCCTTCGGACCGTCCTTTTACGTGCGCAGCTTCGGCCTCGACGTGCGGACGGTCGGGCTGATCCTGGGGCCACTGGTGGCGATCGTGGGCACTTTCTCGGGCGTCGTCGGCGGTATCCTCGCCGACCGCTGGGCGAAGAAGCGGGGCTTGCATGTGCAGGCCTGGCTAGTCGCGATTTTGAAGACGATCGCCCTGCCCTTCCTGATCGCGATGTATCTGTCGCCGACCGTCCAGATCGCCATTCCCGTCTACGCCGTCGCCGTGCTGTTCCAGTCGAGCTATCTGGGGCCCACCTTCGCGCTGCTGCAGGGGTTGGCTCCGATGCGGCTCCGCGCGATGTGGGCCGCGATTACATTGCTGGTCATCAATCTGATCGGCCTGGGCATCGGCCCGACCGCGATTGGCGCGATCAGCGACGCTTTTCGGCCGTTCGTGGGTGAGGAGTCGCTGCGCTATGCCTCTCTCACCACGGCCGCGCTGACGCCTTGGGCGATCTGGCATTATTGGCGCGCGGGCGTGCTCCTCAAGCGGCGTGCCGTAGCGTCCTTGGACATGGCGACCGGCGGCCCTACGCTCTCGAAAACTTGAGGGAGAGTGGGATGCGATTCAGCGGCAAACTGGCCGTCGTCACGGGCGCGGCCTCCGGAATAGGCCGCGCTTCGGCGCTGCGCTTTGCCGAGGAAGGCGCCACCGTGCTGGCTGCCGACATCGACGCGGTATCCGGCCAGGAGCTGGCCGACACGTCCAACGGGCGCATCCGCTTCCAGCGCACCGATGTGACAAGCGAGGAGGAGATCGTCGCGCTACTCGCTGAAGCGGACAATCTGGGCGGGCCAGACATCCTGTTTAACAATGCCGGCGCGGGCGGGCTGCGCGCCAAGATCGACGAGATCGACGCCGACGGCTGGGACCGGACCATGGACCTGCTGCTTAAATCGGTCGCGCTGGGCACTCGACACGCCGCGCCGCTGATGGCGAAGAAGGGCGGCGGCGCAATCGTCAACACAGCATCGGTCGCGGCGCTCGCGGCCGGCGCGGCGCCGACCGCTTATTCGGTCGCCAAGGCCGGCGTGCTGCACCTGACCAAACTCGCCGCCGCCGACCTCGCCAAGAGCAACATCCGGGTCAACGCGGTGCTGCCCGGCTTCATCATGACCAACATCTTTTCCTCGGCGGTCGGGCTGGAAGGCGCGGCCAAGGCGCAGGCGGACGCGCTGATCCGCGGCGTTGGGCAGCAGGCTCAGCCAATCCGTCGCCCCGGCCGCCCCGAGGACATCGCCGCAGCCGTCGCTTTCCTCGCCAGCGACGATGCGAGCTTCATCACCGGCACCCACATCCTGGTCGATGGCGGCCTTTCGGTGGGGCCGCGCCATAGCTGGGACCCCAACACGCCGGGCCTGTTCGAGACCCTCGCCTCACTGGCGCCGGCTGCGTGAACGACCAGCAGGTCCCGCTGCGTACCAAGATGGCCTACGGGGTGGGCGCCATCGCGTACGGCATCAAGGACAATGGCTATTCGACCTTCCTGCTGCTTTTCTACAACCAGGTGGTCGGGTTGCCGGCGGGGATCGTCAGCACGGTCATCGCGCTGGCGCTGATCTTCGATGCGATGATCGATCCGGTGATCGGCAGCCTGTCCGACCGGACGCACTCGAAGTGGGGGCGGCGGCATCCATGGCTGTACGCCTCTGCGCTTCCGATCGCGCTGACCTGGATGATGCTGTGGTTTCCGCCCGTATCGACGCAGGCGGGGGTGCTCGGCTGGCTGCTGTTGGCGGCGGTGCTGACCAGGGCTGCGATCGCCACCAACGAAGTGCCGTCGCTCGCCATGGCGCCGGAGATGACCGCTGACTATCATGAGCGGACGCTCGTGCTGCGCTATCGCTATCTGTTCGGCTGGGCGGGCGGGCTGGCGATGCTCTTCCTGGCTTACGGCGTGTTCCTGGCACCGCCGCTTGGCGCGCTGAGCGGTCCGGGCGCGCTTTCCGGTTTCCAGCTCTACGGGGTGTTCGGCGCGGTGGTAATGGGCGTCACCGTCCTGATCTCCGCAATCGGCACGCACCGCCGCATGGCGCATCCGCCCGCCAAGCGGATGCAGAGCCACGGCTTGGGGGAGACGCTGCGCGCGGCGCGCGAAACGCTATCCAACCGCGCTTTCCTGATCCTGATGGCATCGGGCATTCTCGCCTACACCAATCAGGGGATCGGCTTTGCCATTTCCAACTATAACCTGAACTTCGTCTGGCAGTTCAGCTCGCCGCAGCTCCTGCTCTATGCGGCGGCGCTGTTCCTCGGTGTGGTGCTCACGTTCCTGCTGGTCAGCCCGATCGGGCACGCGCTGGGTAAGAAGCGGGCGCTGGCGCTGCTGACGATCCTGCACGCGCTTTTCGTATGCTCGACCTACATATTGCGGCTGCTCGACCTGTTCCCGGAGCCTGGATCGCCGGCACTGCTGCCGACCTTCCTGACCATCAACACCTTGGGCGTCTCGTTCGGCGTCGGGGCGATGATCCTCGGCGCGTCAATGATGTCGGACGTTGTCGAGGACTCGGAAGAGCGCACCGGCCGTCGGGAAGAGGGTCTGTTTTTCGCCGGGGCGCTGTTCATGCAGAAATGCGCGGGCGGTCTCGGCATCCTGCTGGCGGGATGGGTCTTGTCGGTCGCCGAGTTCCCGGCAAAGGCGGTGAAAGGCACTGTGCCGGAGGCCGTGCTAGACCAGTATACCCTGATCTTCGTCATCATCACATTGGTGATCGCCGGCCTCTCTGCCCTGATTTCGCTCCGTTTCCCGTTCGGACAGGCCGAGCATGAAGCGCGTCTGGCCAAGCTTGCCGTAGCGGCAGCGGAGAGCGGCGGAAAATCGTGATTTTTTGGGGCTGGAAAGCCCGTTCATTAGCCGCCTAGAAGGCGCGAAACGCGACCGGGAGAGAGCCATGGATTTCGACCTGACTGAACGCCAGACCTATTGGCGGGACCGCGTCCGCGATCACATCGAGCGCCATGTCCGCCCCCGGATGCATGAGTGCCACGAACAGCATAGCCAGGGCGACCCCTGGAAGGTCATCCCGGTCATCGAAGAGGAAAAGGCGCGCGCCAAGGCAGCGGGCATCTGGAACCTGTTCATGCCGCCGACTGCCGGCCGCGCCCATGTCGACGACAGTTTCGAGTTCGAAGGGCCGGGCCTCACCAACCTGGAATATGCGCTGTGCGCCGAGGAAATGGGCCGGATCGGCTGGGCCTCCGAAGTCTTCAACTGCTCCGCGCCCGACACCGGCAACATGGAGGTGTTCCACCGGTACGGCACGCGCGCGCAGAAGGACCAGTGGCTGCAGCCGCTGATGAACGGGGAGATTCGCTCCGCCTTCCTGATGACCGAGCCGGCGGTCGCCTCGTCGGACGCGACGAACATCGAAACCAGGATCGAGCGCGACGGCGACGACTATGTGCTGAACGGCGTCAAATGGTGGTCGTCGGGCGCGGGCGATCCGCGCTGCAAAGTCGCGATCGTGATGGGCAAGAGCGACTTCAACGCCGCCCGGCACCAGCAGCAGTCAATGATCCTGATGCCGCTCGATGCGCCTGGCGTGACCATCCTGCGGCACCTCCCGGTGTTCGGCTATGACGATTCCCCGCACGGGCACATGGAGATCGAACTCAAGGATGTACGCGTGCCGGCAGAGAATATGCTGCTGGGCGAAGGCCGTGGCTTCGAGATCGCGCAGGGACGTCTGGGGCCGGGCCGCATTCACCACTGCATGCGCACCATCGGCGTCGCCGAGGAAGCGCTTCGCAAAATGTGCGAGCGGCTGCTCTCCCGCGTCGCCTTCGGCAAGGTGATCGCCGAACATAGCGTTTGGGAACAGCGCGTCGCCGAGGCGCGGATAGACATCGAGATGTGCCGGCTGCTCTGCCTCAAGGCCGCCGACATGATGGACAAGGCGGGCAACAAGGCGGCGCAAGCCGAGATCGCGATGATCAAGGTCGCCGCCCCGCGCATGGCGCTTCGCATCATCGACGACGCCATCCAGGCCTGGGGCGCCGCGGGCGTGTCGGAAGATGCCGGCTTGGCCCGTGCCTATGCCAGCCAGCGCACCCTGCGCCTCGCCGATGGACCGGACGAAGTGCACAACCGCTCGATAGCCCGGCTCGAGTTCGGCAAATATGGCGGCAGGGAGGCGATCGCCGCCGCCAAGGCGAAGTTCGGCCGATGAAAGCCGCAGTCCTTTTCCAGGCCAATCAGCCACTCCGTATCGAAGATGTTCAGGTCTCTAAACCGGGGCCGCGCGAGGTGCTGATCCGCACCGCGGCATGCGGCGTGTGCCGGTCGGACCTGCATTTCGTCGACGGCGCCTATCCGCACGCCATGCCGGCCATCCCGGGCCATGAAGCGGCGGGCATCGTCGAGCAGGTCGGGTCCGAAGTCTCGACAGTGAAGGTCGGCGACGCGGTCGTGACCTGCCTCTCCGCCTTTTGCGGCCATTGCGAGTTCTGCGTGACTGGGCGCATGTCGCTCTGCCTGGGCGGCGACACGCGGCGCAAGGCCGGCGAGCCGTCGCGACTGAGCTTCCCGGACGGGACGCCGGTCAACCAGATGCTGAACCTGTCGGCCTATGCCGAGATGATGCTCATCCACGAGCATGCCTGCGTGCGCATCGATCCCGAAATGCCGCTCGACCGTGCCTGCGTGATCGGCTGCGCCGTAACGACGGGGGCAGGCGCAGTGTGGAATGCTGCCAATGTGACGCCAGGCGAGACGGTGGCGGTGGTCGGCTGCGGCGGCGTCGGCCTGGCGGTCGTCAACGCCGCCAAGATCGCCGGCGCCGGGCGCATCATCGCAGTCGATCCAATCGCGGAGAAGCGCGAGCTAGCCACCAAGCTGGGTGCAACGGACGTGGTGGATGCTTCGTCAGACACTGCCGTCGCCCAAATTGTCGAACTCACCAAGGGCGGTGTCGATCACGCGATTGAAGCCGTTGGCCGGCCGCAATCGGGCGAGCTGGCGGTGCGCGTGCTGAAACGCGGCGGTACGGCCACGATCCTCGGCATGATGCCGCTCAGCCATCAAACCGGACTCTCCGCACTCGATCTGCTCTCGGGCAAGAAGCTGCAGGGCGCGCTGATGGGCGCCAACCGCTTCCCGGTGGAGATCCCCCGGCTGGTGGACTTCTACATGCGCGGCATGCTCGATCTCGACACGATCATCGCCGAACGCGTGCCGCTGACCGAGATCAACCATGCTTTCGAGCAGCTGAGGAAGGGCGACACGACGCGCTCCGTGGTGGTGTTCGACGCATGAGCCAGGCGGACGCCCAGACGACCATGGTCGGCACCATGCCGGTGCCAGAAAAGGATCGCCTGGACGAAGCGCGGCTTACCGAATGGATGTGCGCCAATGTCGAAGGCTTCGACGGCCCGCTTACGCTCTCGCGCTTCAAGGGCGGCCAGTCCAACCCGACCTACCGCATCGACACGCCCCGCCAGAGTTACGTTCTCCGCCGCCAGCCATTCGGGAACCTGCTGCCGTCCGCACACGCCGTCGATCGCGAGTTCCGGGTCCAGGCCGCGCTCTACCCGACCGGTTTCCCGGTGGCGCGGCCCTATGGGCTTTGCACCGACAAGGACGTGATCGGGTCGATGTTCTACATCATGGGCCTGGCCGACGGGCGCAGCCTGTGGGACGGATCGCTGCCCGATTACACGCCTGAGCAAAGGCGCGGCGTCTATTATGCGATGATCGACACGCTGGCCGATTTGCACAGTACCGATGACGAAGCGATCGGCCTTGGCGACTATGGCAAGCCGGGCAATTATTTCGAACGCCAGGTCGCCCGCTGGACCAAGCAGTATAAGGCCAGCGAGACGGAGACGATCCCCGAGGTCGACCGGCTGATCGAATGGCTGCCCTCGACCGTGCCTCAGCAGGATCGGGTGTCGATTGTCCATGGCGATTACCGCATCGACAACATGATCTTCCACGGCGCCGAAGATCGGGTGATCGCCGTGCTCGACTGGGAGCTCTCCACGCTCGGCGATCCGCTCGCGGATTTCTCCTACTTCCTGATGAACTGGGTGACGGAGCCAGAGGGCCGGTCCGGGGTGAAGGGCCTCGACCATGAAGCGCTTGGCATCCCCACCATTGCGCAAGCCGTGGAGCGCTACTGCGCGCGCACCGGCCGCAGCGGCGTGCCCGACCTGAACTGGTATTTCAGTTACAATCTCTTCCGCCTGACCGGCATCGTCCAAGGCATCAAGAAGCGCATCGTCGACGGCACCGCCTCGTCGCCTCAGGCCGAGGCGACGGCCGCCCGCGTACCGGGCCTGGCGGCGGCATCCTGGCATTTCGCACAACTCGCGGGGGCAAAATGAACCTGTTCGACCTGAGCGGCAAAACCGCGATCATCACCGGCTCATCGCGTGGCATCGGCAAGGCCATCGCCGAACGGATGGCGGAGCATGGCGCCAATGTCGTCGTGTCCAGCCGCAAGCAGGATGCGTGCGACGCGGTCGCGGCCGAGATCAACGGCCGCTATCGCGGCAAGGCGATCGCCGTCGCCGCCAACATCTCCGACAAGGCGGGATTGCAGCATCTGGTCGACGAGACCCGGCGCGCCTTCGGCCAGGCCGATATCCTCGTCTGCAATGCCGCGTCCAACCCCTATTACGGGCCGCAGGAAGGCATCGCCGACGAGCAGTTCCAGAAGATCCTCACCAACAATATCGTTGCCAATCACTGGCTGATCGCGATGGTCGCACCCGAGATGCGGGCGCGCAAGGACGGCGCGATCGTCATCATCTCGTCGATCGGCGGGCTGCGCGGCACGCCAGTGATCGGCGCCTATGCGATCAGCAAGGCGGCCGACATGCAGCTCGCCCGCAACCTCGCGCATGAATTCGGGGCCGACAATGTGCGGGTCAACTGCATCGCACCGGGCCTGATCAAGACCGACTTCGCCAAGGCGCTGTGGGAGAATCCAGAGACGCTGAAGCGCTCGACCCAAGGCGCGCCCTTAAAGCGCATCGGCGAACCCGATGAGATCGCCGGCGCCGCCGTGTTCCTCGCAGCACCCGCCGGCTCGTTTATGACCGGCCAGACCATCGTGATCGACGGAGGCCAGACGATATGAGGTTGCAGGGCAAGGTCGCGCTCATCACCGGCGCCGGTTCCGGCATCGGCCGGGCGACGGCGCGGCGTTTCGCAGCGGAAGGCGCCAGGCTGATCATCGGCGACAAGTCGGAAGCGGTGCACGAGACCGCCTCAATGATCGGCGGCGACGTGCATGCCGTTCAGATGGACGCCGGCGCGGAAGCGGATGTTCAGGCGATGGTTTCGGAGGCGGTGAACCGCTTCGGCGGGCTCGATATCGCCTATGCCAATGCCGGCGTGTCCGGCGGGCTGACCGGCATCTTCGACCTGACCGTCGAAGAATGGCAGCAACTGCTCCAGGTCAACCTGATCGGCCCCTGGCTGATGATCAAGCATGCGGGCCGAGCGATGATGGAGCGCGGCAAGGGCTCGATCATTTGCACCGCCTCGGTCGCCGGTATCCGATCCGGGGCGGGCGGCGCGCATTATTCGGCGTCCAAGGCGGGCGTGATCAATCTCGTGATGACAGCGGCGCAGCAGCTTTCGGCGACCAATGTCCGCGTCAACGCCATCTGCCCCGGCCTGATCCAGACCGGCATGACCCAGCGTGCGTTCGACTATGCGGCGGACAAGGGCGTCACCGACAAGATCGGCCGCCTCAACCCGCTCCGCCGCGCTGGCCAGCCTGACGAGATCGCCAGCATGGCGCTGTTCCTCGCCTCGGACGAAGCGTCTTACGTCAACGGCCAGGCAGTTGCCGTTGATGGCGGCCTGTCCTCTTCCCATCCCGTGACCCGTCAAGAGACGGGCAAGACCGCAGCATAAGGAAAACCCATGTCCGGCCCCATCACCACTGAAGTGCGCGACGGCATCCTGATCGTCACCTCCAACAATCCGCCGGTAAACGCGCTCGGCGCGGCCGTACGGCAGGGGCTCGCCGCAGCGATCGACCAACTCGAGAGCGACCCCGAGATCAAGGCGGCGGTGATCCGCTGCGAGGGCCGGACATTCTTCGCCGGTGCCGACATCACGGAGTTCGGCAAACCTCCGGTCGAGCCGATGCTGCCGCAAGTGATCGATCGCATCGAAGCGTCGAAGAAGCCGGTGGTCGCGGCGATTCACGGCACCGCGCTCGGCGGCGGGCTCGAAGTGACGCTCGGCTGCCACTATCGCGTCGCGGTGCCGTCGGCGAAGCTCGGCGTCCCGGAGGTGAAGCTTGGACTGCTGCCGGGCGCGGGCGGCACCCAGCGGCTGCCGCGGATCGCGGGCATCGAAGCTGCGGCGGAGATGTGCGCCACGGGCACCCCGATCACCGCCAAACGTGCTTCCGAGGTCGGGCTGATCGATCATATGGCCGGAGAGGAATCGCTGCTCGAAGACGCGCTGGCGTTCGCCAAAGGGGTGATCGGCGTCGAGCCGCGCCGCTCGCGCGACGTGCCGGTGCATGGCGACCCGGCCTTCATCCAGAAGTTCGCAACCGAGAACGCCCGCAAGTTCCGCGGCTTCGATGCGCCTGCCGCTAATCTTCGCTGCGTGGAGGCAGCGGCCGGTCTGCCTTTCGATGAAGGAATAGCGTTCGAGCGGCAGGAGTTCATGAAGCTGATGTTCGGGACGCAGTCCGCGGCCCAGCGCCACATTTTTTTCGCCGAGCGTCAGGCGGCCAAGATCGACGGCATTGGTGAGGACGTGCAGCTGCGTGACATCAAGAAGGTCGGTGTGATCGGCGCCGGCACGATGGGCGGCGGCATTTCGATGAACTTCCTGCAGGCCGGCATTCCGGTGACGATCGTCGAGGCGCAGCAGGAAAATCTCGACCGCGGCACTGGTGTGATTCGCAAGAATTACGACGCCTCTGCAGCGAAGGGCCGGTTCAAGCCGGAGCAGGTCGATCAGATGATGGGTCTGCTCACGCCCACGCTCGATCTTGAGCAACTCGCCGATTGCGACCTGATCATCGAAGCGATCTTCGAGAATATGGACGTGAAGAAGGAGATGTTCGGCCGGCTCGACAAGATCGCCAAGCCGGGCGCGATCCTCGCCTCCAACACGTCCTATCTGGACGTGAACGAGATCGCGGCCTCGACAAGCCGGCCGCAGGACGTGGTCGGCATGCACTTTTTCTCGCCAGCGAACGTCATGAAGCTGCTGGAGGTGGTGCGCGGCGACAAGACCGCGCCGGACGTGCTCGCGACCGCAATGGCGATCGGCAAGAAGATCGGGAAAGTCGCCGTGGTTGCGGGGGTGTGCGACGGCTTCATCGGCAACCGCATGCTCAAGCCCCGCCAAATCGAGGCGATGAAGCTGCTGATGGAGGGCGCGACGCCCGAACAGATCGACAAGGTCCATGTCGATTTCGGTATGCCGATGGGCCCCTTCCAGATGTCCGACCTGGCCGGCGTGGATATCGGCTGGCACCGCGATCCCAACCGGATCGAGAATGTCCGCGATGCGCTGTGCGCCAAGGGCCGATGGGGCCAGAAGACCGGCAAGGGCTTCTACGATTACGACGAAAAGCGCCGGCCCTCCCCTAGCCCGGAAGTGCAGGCAATCCTCGACGAGTTCTCGGCCGGCACGCCCAAGCGCGAGATTTCGGACCCGGAAATCGTCGAGCGCACGCTCTACACCATGGTCAACGAAGGCGCGCTGATCCTGGAGGAAGGCGTGGCCCAGCGCGCGTCCGACATCGATGTGGTGTGGATCTACGGCTATGGCTGGCCCGTCTATCGCGGCGGCCCGATGCTGTGGGCCGACCATGAAGGGGCCGACAAGATCGTCGCGGGCCTGGCAAAGCACGGCTTCACAGTCGCCAAGCTGCTGAAGGAAAAGGCAGAGACCAAGGGGCGGTTCACGCGGCCGGTATAGCTGCGCTGCATCGTTTCAATCCATTGGAGCGCGCAACGATCTCTGCGATAGTCACCGCATGCCCAGCGATGCCACGCGCCTGATCTACCGCCACAAGCTGGCAACGCGCATCTGGCACTGGGTGAATGCGGTCACGATCACCGTGCTGCTGATGAGCGGCCTGATGATCTTCAACGCGCATCCGCGGCTCTATTGGGGACATTATGGCGCCAACAGCGATCCGGCCTGGCTGCAGATCGCGGCGGACGGGCGGGGCGGGTTCGTCAGGCTCGGCGAGACGCGGCTGAGCACCGACGGTGTGCTCGGCCGCTGGACGGCGGCTGACGGGTCGGTTCGAACCAACGCCTTTCCATCCTGGGCGACGATCCCCTCCGGCTATAATCTCGCGCTGGCCCGGCGCTGGCATCTGGCATTCGCGCTGGTGCTCGGCTTCGGCCTGCAGGCCTTTCTGATCGCCAGCTTGATCAACCGTCACATCCAGAAAGACCTGACGCTGCACCGGCGCGAGCTGACGCCGCGGCATTTGTGGCACGACGTCGTCGAGCATCTGAAGCTGCGCTTCCACAATGCCGAGAACCCCGGCGCCTTCAACGTGCTGCAGAAGCTGAGTTACATCGGCGTCATCTTCGTCCTGATCCCGCTGATCATCTTCACCGGCCTGGCGATGTCGCCGGCGATGGATCATGCTTGGCCCTGGCTGGTCGACCTGTTCGGCGGGCGGCAGTCGGCGCGGTCGATCCACTTCATCGTTGCCGCGCTGCTGTTGATCTTCATCGTCGTGCATCTGGTGCTGGTGCTGCTGTCCGGACCGCTCAACGGGCTGCGTGGCATGGTGACCGGCTGGCTGCGCGTGCCGGCCAAGGAGGGCGCATGATCGTATCGCGACGCCGCCTGATCGGCTCGATCGCGGCGGGCGGACTGCTCTCCGGCTGCGATAGCCTGGGCGACAACCCGCTGTTCCGCGACATCTTGTTCAAGGCTGAGGACGCGCACCGGCTGCTGCAGCGTTCCTTGACCGACCGCACGGCGCTGGCGCGCGAGTTCAGCCCTGAGCAGATGAGCCCGGTGTTCCGCACCAACGGCACCAACAACCCGAATCTGCCGTTCTATCAGACGCTCGCGGCAAATCGGTTTGCCGACTGGCGCCTGATCGTGGACGGGCAGGTGGCGCGACCGCTATCGCTCAGCCTGGCGCAGCTTCGTTCCATGCCGACCCGCACCCAGATCACGCGCCATGATTGCGTCGAGGGATGGAGCGCGATCGGCAAGTGGCATGGCGTGCCGCTGAAGCTGTTGCTGGAGCAGGCGGGCATGCGATCGAGCGCGCGCTACGTCGTGTTCCACTGCGCCGACCTTTATGGCGAGCGGCCATATTATGAGTCGCTCGACCTGATCGATGCTTTCCACCCGCAGACGATCCTTGCCTGGGGGATGAACGGCCGCATGCTCGACATCGGCCATGGCGCGCCGGTGCGGCTCCGCGCCGAACGCCATCTCGGCTACAAGCACGCTAAATATGTCATGCGCGTTGAGGCGGTGGAGAGCCTTGCCGGCATTCATGGCGGCAAGGGCGGGCTCTGGGAAGATATCGCCGATTACGAGTGGTATGCCGGGATTTGATGCGTACACAGCCGACAAGTCGGTAGCTTAGCGCGGGTACTTCTCATCCATATGCGCCAGCGCGCCGCGCGTGATCTCCTCCAGCACGGCCATGTCCACATCGGCCAGCTTCTTGATGTAGAGGCACGACTTGCCGACCTTGTGCTTGCCCAGCCGGGCGAGCTGCTCGTGCTGCTCGGGCGCGTCAGTCAGCACGTAGAGAACCTGTTGGGGCTTCCTCGGCGAGAAGCCGAGGCGGCAGGACGTGCCTTCATGACCGCTCTCATATCTGTAATTATAGCTGCCGAACCCGATGATGGAGGGACCCCACATTCGGGGTGTCTCGCCGGTCACCCGTTCCATCATGGCGCGGATCGCCTTGGCATCTTCGCGGCGCACCGGGTCCGGGACGGCTTCGATGAATGCGTCCACGCTGATCTCTATCGGCTTGGTCTTGGTCTCGGCCATTGCACCCCTCCCTCGTAGCGCATAGGGCGCGCGCGAAACGGAGGTTCCTTTAGATGGTGAGCAAGGTCAACCGGGTCGTCCTCGCCTTTTCGGGCGGACTCGACACCAGCGTGATCCTGAAATGGCTGCAGCAGACCTATGACTGCGAGGTGGTGACCTTCACTGCCGATCTGGGCCAGGGCGAGGAGCTGGAGCCGGCCCGTCGCAAGGCCGAACTGATGGGCGTCAAGCCCGAGCACATCTTCATCGAGGATCTGCGCGACGAGTTCGTGCGCGATTACGTCTTCCCGATGATGCGCGCCAACGCGGTGTATGAAGGCCAATATCTGCTCGGCACCTCGATCGCACGGCCGCTGATCGCCAAGCGCCAGATCGAGATCGCGAAGCAGGTGGGCGCCGATACGGTTTCGCACGGCGCCACCGGCAAGGGCAATGACCAGGTCCGCTTCGAACTCGGCTATTACGCGCTCGATCCAGACATCAAGGTGATCGCGCCGTGGAGGGAATGGGACCTGACCAGCCGCACAAGGCTGATCGAGTTCGCCGAGCAGCACCAGATCCCCATTCCGCGGGACAAGCGGGGCGAGGCGCCGTTTTCGACCGACGCCAACCTCCTTCACACTTCGTCCGAGGGCAAGGTGCTCGAAGATCCCTGGGAGGAGGTGCCGGACTATGTCTATTCGCGCACGGCCAACCCCGAAGACGCGCCGGACACGCCGGAATACATCACCATCGACTTCGAACGCGGCGATCCAGTGGCGGTGTGTGGCGAGGCGCTCGGGCCGGCGGCGCTGCTGGAGAAGCTCAACGACTATGGCCGCACCCATGGCATCGGCCGGCTCGACCTGGTCGAGAACCGCTTCGTCGGCATGAAATCGCGCGGCATGTACGAGACGCCCGGTGGCACCATCATGCACATGGCCCATCGGGCCGTCGAGCAGCTGACGCTGGACCGGGGCGCCACGCGGCTGAAGGACGAGATGATGCCGCACTACGCGACCCTCATCTATAACGGCTTCTGGTTCTCCCCCGAGCGCGAGATGCTGCAGGCGGCGATCGACCATAGTCAGAAGAATGTCACCGGCACGGTGCGGCTGAAGCTGTACAAGGGCGGTTGCCATGTGGTGGGTCGCAAGGCGGACGTGAAGTTCAACCTCTATTCGACAGACATCGTCACGTTCGAGGACGATCTCGGCGCCTATGACCAGCGCGATGCCGAGGGGTTCATCAAGCTGAACGCGCTCAGGCTGCGGCTGCTCGGGCGGCGGGATCGGTAAGCAACTCCTCTCCTTTCCGGGAGAGGGCGACTCGCCGGAGGCGAGCGGGTAAGGGCAGTGGGCGAGGGATAGTTGGACACTCGATCGCCCTCACCCTCCCACTCGCTGCCCGAGCCGGGCCCTCCCTCTACCAGTGGGGGAGAGGGGCAGATTTTCCTCGCCCTCCTCCTCACCGTCGCGCTGACAGCGCTGTGGACCGCGCTCGCCTGGACCGACCTCGCCGCGCTGCGTCTGCCGGAGCCGAACGATATGGTCCGGCTGGCGCAGATGAGAGACTGGCTTGACGGGCAGGCATTTGGCGACCTCGTGCAGGCGCGGCTGGGCCCGCCGGGCGGGACGGCGCTGCACTGGTCGCGACTGCCCGATTTGGTGCCGACGCTGATCATCTCGCTGCTCTCGCCGCTAATGGGCGTGACGCGGGCCGAGATTGCGGCGGTGATCTTCTGGCCTGAACTTCTCTTCTTCCTGCACCTGCTGCTGATCGGCGGGATCGCGCGCCGGCTCGGCGGGGCGGCGGCGGTGGCCATGGCAATCGCGGCTCTGGCGTTTCCTGCCATTGCGCTCTTCATGCCCGGCCGGATCGATCATCACGCGCTGCAGCTGGTGCTGATCGAAGCTCTGCTGCTTGGGCTGGTCTCCGGTCGCTTGTTGTTGGCGGGCGTAGCGGCGGGGACGAGCCTGGCGGTGGGTGCCGAGGGCGGGCCGGTCATCGCGGCTGCCATGGTTTGGCTCGCGGTAGAGTGGGTCCGGAACCGGCGAGCGGTGGCGAGCTTCGGCGCGGGGCTGCTGATCGCGACGCTTATCGCCTTCGCGCTGCTGAGGCCGCAGGTCTGGCCCGCCGCGCTCTGCGACAGCTTGACGCCGCCGATGTTCGCGTCGATGCTGATGGCGGCGGGTTCGTGGCTGGTGCTGGCGGGACTCGCGCCACGACTGCCGGATCTTCGCTGGCGGGCGGGCGCGGCGGTCCTGCTCGCCTCGCTCGTGCTGGCGGCCGGATGGCTGGTGGCGCCGAGTTGCTTCGGCAGCCCTTACGGCCCCGTCGACGGGTTAACCGAGCGGGTCTGGCCGGAGCAGGTCGGCGAATATGGCGGGCTGCTCCGGCAAGGCCCCGGCACGCTGGTCGCGTGGCTTGGTGTGCCGCTCGCCGGACTAGCGGCGGCACTGTGGCTGAGTTGGCGGCAGCGGAGCGCGGCAGTTCTGCTGCTGAGCGCGGTAGTCGCCGTCGCGTTGCTCGCTAGCTTTATGCAGCTGCGCGCGCTCTGGTTCGCGGCGGCGTTGGCGGCGCCTCTGCTCGCGCTGGCGATCAGCCGGATCGGCGGAGCAGCCTGGAGGGGTCTGGCCTGGTTCGCCTCGATCGGCCTTGTCTGGCAGGCAGTGGGGCAGCTTGCCTCGCCGCGCCCAGTGGAAAGCTGCACGGATCGGCACACGCTGCTGGCGCTCGACCGCCTCGACACCGGCGCCTTTGCCGCGCCGATGAACCTGTCCGGCTATCTGATCGGCGCGACCCAGCACCGCAGCCTTGGCGGCCCCTATCACCGCAATCGTGCCGGCAATCGTGCGATGGCCGAGCTGTTCCTGTCGAGTCCGGAGGCTGCGCGCTATCAGGCAAGCCTCTGGGCGGTCGACTATGTTGCGCTTTGCCCGACCGCGGATGGCGGATTGCCGCCGGCGCTGCTCCGGCCGAGCGGCCTTGCCGCCCATCTACTGAACGGCGCCGTTCCGGATTGGCTCGATCCGGTGCCGCTGGTCGGAAGCGACGTGCTGGTGTGGCGTGTCCGCCCCATTGCCGCGCCGGGGCTGCGTCCGTAGGAAGTCGCATGGCGGGGGCTTGGCTGGACAGGCGATGGGTTTGGCTGCTGCTGGCCATGGCGGCGGCGATCCCGCTCCTGTGGCCCCAGGAACCACCCTTGGTCGACCTGCTCGGCCATATGGGCCGCTACCATGTGCAGCTTTACGGCGACCACGTGCCTTCCTTGGCCGAAGCGTTCCGGTTCGAATGGCGGCTGCTCGGCAATCTGGGCGTCGACCTGCTCATCGTGCCGTTCGCGGCTATGTTAGGGGTCGAGCTTGGCACCAAGCTCATCGTGCTCGCCATCCCGCCACTGACCGTCTGCGGCATGCTGCTCGTCGCGCGGGAGGCGCATGGCCGGGTGCCGGCAACCGCATTGTTCGCGCTGCCGCTTGCTTATGCCTATCCGTTCCAGTTCGGCTTCATCAACTTCTCATTGTCGGTCGCCCTCGCGCTGCATGCGCTCGCCTTGTGGCTCTATCTCGGGCGCATTGGGCAGCTGAGGCTGCGCGCTCTCCTGTTCGTGCCGCTCGCCTGCGTGATCTGGCTCGCGCATCTGGTCGGCTGGGGCCTGCTCGGGTTGAGCGCCTTTGGGGCGGAGCTGGTACGGCGGCGCAGAGCCAGGGAAAGCGTCCCGTCCTCCATATTCTGGTCCGGCCTCAGCTGCGCCGCGCTCGCGTTGCCGCTGATCCCGATGATCCTGCTGCGCAGTGACGCGCCGGAGGCGGCGACATTCGACCTGTTCAACTGGGACGCGAAGATCTTCTGGGCGATGTCGCTGCTGCGCGACCGCTGGCAGAGCTTCGACATGCTTTCGGCCTGGCTGCTGCTGATCGTCATCGGCATCGCGCTGGTGCGCCGCCGGCTCGACCCGCTACTTGGGCTCCCGGCGCTGCTGTGCTTCGTCGCTTTCCTGCTGATGCCACGCGTCGTGATCGGCTCAGCCTATGCCGACATGCGGCTGCTGCCATTCACGGTTGCCCTCGCCATTCTCGCCATTCGGCCCGCGCCTGCGGCCAAATGGATCGCCGCGGCCGGGCTGCTCTTCCTGGGCACGCGCCTGGCCGCGAACACGGTTAGCCTTGCTCTGTACAATCAGAGCTACCGCGACGAACTGCGAGCGCTTGATTTCCTGCCGCGCGGAAGCTCGGTGCTGTCATTGGTCGTCCGGCCATGCGGCAATGCCTGGACAACGCCGAGGCTCGATCATCTTCCCGCCTTTGCCATTATTCGCCGCGACGCATTCACCAACGATCAATGGACCGTCGATGGCGCCCAGCCCTTGAAGGTCATCAAGCCCGGCGTGGGCCGCTATGGCAGCGACCCTTCGCAGCTTGTGTATCCCAAGCATTGCCGGGGTGACGGGTCCGATCTTCAAGGCGCCGTGTCGGAGTTCAACCGCGCTGCATTCGATCATGTGTGGGTGATCGGCGGAAGCGTGCGCGCGCCCGATCTTGAGCCGCTCTGGTCTAACGGGCATTCGACACTCTATCGTGTCACACGAAGGGGAGCGTGATGAGCCGTTTGGCGCTGTCGGTCGTGGTTCCTTGCTACAATGAGGAAGACAGCCTGGCGGAGCTGCATCGCCGGGTTTCCGTCGCCGCGCGCGAAGCCGTCGGTGAAGCCTATGAGCTGGTGCTGGTTAATGACGGCTCACGCGACGCCACCTGGCGCGTGATGCAGGCACTGGCCGGCAACGATCCGCACGTCGTTGCGGTGAACCTGTCTCGCAATCATGGTCACCAGCTGGCGCTGACCGCCGGCCTCGATATATGCGGCGGCCAGCGGATCCTGATCATCGACGCCGACCTGCAGGATCCGCCCGAGCTGCTGCCGGCGATGATGCGCGAAATGGACGGTGACGAAGCCGACGTAGTCTATGGCGTGCGCCGCAGCCGGGAAGGCGAGACGGCGTTCAAGAAGGCCACCGCCGCCGGCTTCTACCGCCTGCTGTCGAAGCTTTCGCCCACGCCCATCCCCATCGACACCGGCGACTTCCGGCTGATGTCGCGGCGCGCCCTGGATGCGCTGCTCGCCATGCCGGAGCAGGCGCGCTTCATTCGCGGCATGGTCGCGTGGATCGGTTTTCGTCAGGTGCCGCTCGCCTATGATCGCGCCGAGCGGCATGCCGGCGCATCGAAATATCCGCTCGCCAAGATGATTGCCTTCGCATTCGACGCGGTCACCGGGTTTTCGACGGCGCCTTTACGCTTCGCCAGCCATGTCGGCCTGTGGCTGGTCGCCGCGTCGATGCTGCTGCTGGTCTATATCGCCTTCGGCTGGCTGAGCGGACGCGCGGTGGAAGGCTGGACTTCGCTGATGCTGGTGGTGGTGATCCTCGGCGCCGTGCAGATGTTCGTACTCGGCATGATCGGCGAGTATCTGGGTCGGCTCTACATGGAATCGAAAAAACGGCCGCTTTACATCGTTGCTGACATTATCGGGCGCGCGGCGGACCGGCCGCACCGGCTGGGCTATGTGGCCGCAGACGCGACCGCGACCAGCGACACGCCGGGCGGAAACGGCACACGTCCGATCGCATAGCGTTCGAGTCCGAAGATTGCTTCGAACAGCCTGTTGACCGGCGCGGGCGGCAGGGCATCGTCGCTGCTATCCTTCCCCATCAGCCGCCCGGCCAGCCGCGCTCCGGCCGCGAGCGGGAAAAGCAGCGAGTTGAAGGGACTTAGCAGCTCCACGCGCAGACCAGCCTGCTCGATCAGCCGCCGCAGCGACTTGGCCGAGTAGCGGCGCTTGTGGTGGTTGACCACGTCGTGCGCGCTCCACATCCATTGGTGTGCGGGCACGGTGACCAGGATCTTGCCGCCCGGTCGCAGCTTGCTGGCGATGGTTTGCAGCGATTGCACATCGTCCTCGACATGTTCGATCACGTCGAGCACCGCGACCAGGTCGAAGGCGCGATCCGGGACTCCGATCAGGCCGGGCAGAGGGGATGACCCGATCGGCTTACCCAACCGGGCTTCCGCGATGGCGCGCGCCGCGTCGTCTAGTTCGATCCCTTCCACTGCGCCAAAGCGGGCGAGCATCTGCAGATTATGCCCGGTGCCGCAGCCGATCTCGAGGATGCGGGCTTCGGTCGGGAGGTCGATCCGGCGTTCGATCAGCGCGGCCAGCACATCGCGGCGTGCGCGATACCACCAGTGCCGCTCGTCCAGTTCGGCCATGCGGTCGTAGACGATCCGCTCCATCAGCTGAACACCCAGCGGCGGTTGAGGGCGAAGGTCACGAGCGGCGTCACGAAGATGATCGGGATGACGGGCCACCATGTCGGACCCCCAAGGTGTTTCACCAGCACGAAAACGAACAACTGGTTGAGCAGAAAGCCGGTCGTGTTCACCGTGAAGAACTTGACCGTGCGGGCGGCTGGATTGTCGCGGCTGCCGTGATCGCGGAAGCTGTATCGGCTGTGCAGCACATAGCCGAGGCAGGTGAAGACGAGATAGTTGATCGTCATCGACAACATCGGCTCGACGCCGAACAGCTCGGCGACCACCCAATATCCCCCCGCCACGAGCAGCGTCAGCAGCCCGCCCGTCAGTGCAAAGCGGACGAGCTGGCCGAAGACCGCACGCTGTTCGGGCGGCAATCGTTCGGACAGACGTCGGAATGGTTCAACTTTCACTGGCCTTGCCCTAAAGCGCTGCGGAACGATTGAAAACAGGGCGGGCATGAACGACGGCGGCGACATGCAAGGCGACTGGCTGGCGCGGAACTGGCGGCCGCTCGTGGTCGCCCTCTGGTTGGGCGCCTGCGTGTGGCTGATCTGGTCGCGCTGGACGGGCATCCACTGGTTCGCACTAGGCGACACTGACGATAATTTGCGTATCGCGCAGGTGCGTGCCTGGCTGAACGGCCAGGGGTGGTATGATCTGCGCCAGTATAAGCTCGACCCGCCTGCCGGCTTCGACATTCACTGGTCGCGGCTGGTCGATCTCCCCATCGCCGGTCTGATCCTTGGCTTCCGGCCCTTGGTCGGCGGTCGGCTAGCGGAGCAGATTTCAGTGACCATCGCGCCGCTGCTGCCGCTGCTCGTCACACTGTTCAGCGCCGCGCTGGCGGCGCGCCGGCTGGTCCACCCGCGCGCCGCCCTGCTCGCCGCCGCTCTGGTGCTGTGCTGCCAGGTTGCACTGGACATGTTCCGGCCGCTCCGCATCGACCATCATGGCTGGCAGCTCGCCATGCTGATGGTGACGATCGCCGGCCTGGCCGACCCGAAGCGCATCCGGGGCGGCATCACCGTGGGCGTGGCGAGCGCGCTGTCGCTGGTGATCGGGCTTGAGCTGCTCCCTTATATCGCGGTCGCCGGCGCTTCGATCGGCCTGCGCTGGATCGGGCACCGTGAGGCGAGCCCCAGACTCTTCGCCTATGCCGCTGCCTTCGGCATCTCGGCCGCCATCGGCTTCGCGCTCTTCGCCAGCTACGCCAACCGTGAGCCAGTCTGCGACGCCTTATCGCCGGTGTGGCTATCGACGGTATTGGTGGGCTGCGGTGCCTTGCTGGTCCTTACTTTGGCGGATCCCGCGCGCTGGCAGGTCCGGCTGATGCTGGCTCTGGTGGCCGCTGCCGGCGTGGCCGGCTTCTACTGGTTGAGCTGGCCGCAGTGCCGGGGGCGGCTGGAGGGCGTCAGCCCCGAGCTCTACAGGATCTGGCTGTCGAACGTGCGCGAGGCGCGGCCGATTTACGCGCAGAATGCCCAGACCATCGTCGCGACCCTGATGGTGCCGACGATCGGTCTGATCGGCGCGGCTTGGGGCATCTGGCGGGCGCGCGGCACCGAGACGGTCTATAGCTGGTCATCGATTGTCGTGATGTCGCTCTTCTCGGTCGGCATGCTGTTCTGGCAGGTGCGTGCCGGACCGGCCGCGCAGCTGATCGGCGTCACCGGAGCGGCGTTTCTTGGCTGGCATCTGGTCGGCTGGTTTGCCGCGTCGAAGCACATGCTGGTGCGGGTGTTCGGGATTGTCGGCGCATTCCTGCTCGTGTCGGGCATTGCCGGCTATGTGAGCTTTCCGTTTCTGCCCAAGGAGCCGCGGAACGAAGACTATTGGAAGAAGGTGAACACCGCCAATCGCCGCTGCCCCACACTGCCGGCGCTGCACCCGATCGCCAAGATGCCGGCGACGACCATCTTCACCTTCGCCGATCTGGGGCCGCGGATCATCTCCGTTACCCACCATAAGGCAGTGGCCGGGCCATACCATCGCAATGGCCAGGCGATCCTGGACGTACACCACGCGTTCGACGGATCGCCGGAGCAGGCGCGGGAGATCGCGCTGAAGCATGGCGCCACGCTGCTGCTCGTCTGCCCGCACTTTGCCGAGTCGACCGTCTACCGCGCGCGCAGCCCCAAAGGCTTCTACGCCCGGCTGGAGCGCGGCGAGCGGTTCCCGTGGATGGAGCCGGTGCGGTTGCCGAAGAACTCGCCCTACTGGCTGTGGCAGATCAGGTAAGCGAGGCGCGGATGCCGTCGATGACGAACTGGACGGCGAGCGCGGCGAGGATCACGCCCAAGATGCGGGTGATCATCGCTTCGAGCCGATAGCCGAGCAGCTTCATCAAGGGGCCAGCGAGCAGCAGCGCCAGGAGGGTCAGGATCAGCACCAAGGCAAGGGCGGCGAGAACGACCACGCCTTGCTCCAAGCCTTCGGCGCGCGAGGTGAGGAGCATTGCCGACGCGATGGAGCCGGGGCCGGCGATCATGGGGATGCCCATCGGGAAGATGGAGATGTCGTCATGGGCGGGCTGCGCCTTGACGTCCTCCGCCCGGTTCTCACGACGTTCCTGACGCTTCTCAAACACCATTTCGAGCGCAATCAGGAACAGCATGATGCCGCCGGCAATGCGGAAGGCATCGAGGCTGATGCCAAGCGCGCGCAGGAACGCCTCGCCGAACAGCGCGAAGACCAGCAGGATGGCGCCCGCGACCGCGATCGAGCGCAAGGCCATGGCGCGCCGGTGAGCCGCGGTCGCGCCCGTGGTCAGGCTGGCGAAAATTGGCGCGCAGCCGGGTGGGTCGATCACCACGAACAGGGTGGCGAAGGCGGAGATGAAGAGTTCTAGCACAGGCCGCTAGGCACTGGCTGAGCCTCGCGCCGACATGCGCTCACCAGTGTGTTGCGGAGGAGCACGGCGATCGTCATCGGGCCGACGCCCTTTGGAACGGGCGTAATGGCGGCTGCGACCTCAAGCGCTTCCTCGAACGCAACGTCGCCGACCAGGCGCGTCTTGCCTTCGCCTGCATCGACGCGGTTGATGCCGACGTCGATGACGGTTGCACCGGGCCTCAGCCACTCGCCCCTGATCATCTGCGGGCGGCCGACGGCGGCGACCACGATGTCGGCACGGCGCACCACCTCCGGCAGGTCGCGGGTGCGGCTGTGCGCGATGGTGACGGTGCAGCTTTCCCGGAGCAGCAGCGCCGCCATCGGCTTGCCGACGATGTTCGAGCGGCCGATCACCACCGCATTGAGGCCGGACAGGTCGCCCAACCGATCCTTCAAGAGCATCAGGCAGCCGAGCGGCGTGCAGGGCACGAAGCCTTCCAGGCCACTGGCGAGACGGCCGGCATTGACGGGATGGAAACCGTCCACATCCTTGGCCGGGTCGATCGCCTCGATCACCGCCTGCTCGTCGATTTGCCTCGGCAGCGGCAGCTGGACCAGAATGCCGTCCACCGTCGGGTTGGCGTTCAGCTGGGCGACGAGGGCGAGCAGCGACTCCTCCGATGTGCCGGCAGGCAGCTTGTGCTCGAAGCCCAGCATTCCGGCCTCGACCGTCGCTTTTCCCTTGGAGCGGACATAGACCTGGCTAGCCGGGTCCTCGCCGACCAGCACGACAGCAAGGCCGGGCGCGCGGCCGGCGCGCTCGCGAAAGGCAGCGACGCCTTCGGCCACGCGGCTGCGCAGGCCTGCCGCGAAAGCGGCGCCGTCGATGATCGCCGCATGGCTCACGCCACGCACACGCTCATGAACAGGCGCGGCATGAAGACCTGCTGGATGATCGACAGCAGCAGCAGCACGACCAAAGGCGACAGGTCGAGCGCGCCCAGATCGGGCATGATCCGCCGGATCGGACGGTAGAGGGGCGCCGTCATCCGATCGAGCGCGGTCAGCACGGTGCGGACGAAATCGCTGTGCATGTTGATCACGTTGAACGCGACCAGCCAGGACAGGATCGCCTGGATGATGATGATCCACCACAGCGCATTGAGCAGGATCTGAAGGATTTGAGCGAGCGCGCACATGATTTGAGTCCCCGCGAAGTCGTTACGGCCGAATAGCCATATAGGAAGGGAAAGTCAGGCCCGCACCAGCGTGCCGACACCCGCCTTGGTGAAGATTTCGAGCAGCACAGCGTGCGGCACGCGGCCATCGAGAATGACGGCGGCGTCGACTCCGTCCTCGACCGCCTTCAGGCAGGTTTCGAGCTTGGGGATCATGCCGCCGCTGATCGTGCCGTCCTCTCGGAGCCGCTGAATGTCGACGGGGACGAGATCGGTCAGCAACTGGCCCTGCTTGTCGAGCACGCCGGCGACGTCGGTCAGCAGGAACAGGCGGGCGGCGCCCAACGCGCCTGCAATCGCGCCGGCCATGGTGTCGGCGTTGATGTTGTAGGTCTCGCCGCCCGCGCCGACGCCGATCGGCGCGATCACCGGGATCATGCCCGCGATTTCAAGATGATCGACCAGGGTACGATCGACCGCCACTGGCTCGCCGACGAAACCCAGATCGACCAAAGTCTCCTCGTCGCGTTCCGGGTCATAGACATAGTGATCGAGCTTGCGGGCCCGGAGCAGATTCCCGTCCTTGCCCGAAATGCCGACCGCCTTGCCGCCGGCCTGGCCGATCAGCGCGACCAGTTCCTTGTTGATCGCGCCGGACAGAACCATCTCCGCGATGTCGGCGGTCTGTTCATCGGTGACGCGGAGGCCGTCGATGAACTCCGACTTCACGCCGAGTTTCTTCAGCATCGAGCCGATCTGCGGGCCCCCGCCATGGACCACGACCGGATTGATGCCGACCGCCTTCAGCAGCACGATGTCCTCGGCAAAGCTGGCCGCGACCGACGGGTCGCCCATCGCGTGCCCGCCATATTTCACGACGAACGTCTGGCCGGCATAGCGCTGCATATAAGGCAGCGCCTCGATCAGGATTTCGGCGCGGGCGATCAGGTTGGCGGGGTCGGTCACAGGTCTGATTCTCATGCCTTCGCGTCAAGCCGGCGCCCGATCGCGACAAATACATAGATCAGGGCAGGCACGAGCAGTGCCGATAGCACGACCTTCGCGAGCATCTGGCCGAGCAGCAGCTGGCCGATCGGAAAGACGCCATAGAATGCGATGAACACGAACAGCAGAGTGTCCACGATCTGGCTCAGCACCGAAGCGACGCCCGCACGCAGCCAGAGCATCCGGCTGCCTTCCTTCCCCTTCAGCGCCGAGAAGATGGTGACGTTCAGCGTCTGCGAAATGCCATAGGCGATGATGCCGCCGAGCCAGATGCGCGGCGTGCCACCCATGATCATCTGGAACGCGTCGCGCCGAGCCGGGTCCATCTCTTCCGAAGCGGGGATCGCCAGCACGACGATCGACAGCAGCAGCGACGCGATCAGCGGCACGAAGCCGATCTGCACCAGCCGGTTGGCCGTGTGGCGCCCGTGCAGCTCGGCCACCGCGCTGGAAGTGACGACTAGCAGCAGGAAGGCGAAGATGCCGGCCTCGACGGCGAGTGGCCCGAGTGCGACCTGCTTGTTGCCGAGCACGCCCGCGATGCAGACCATGCCGCCATAGAAGATCGCGAAAGCGAAAAGCGACGGCGACAACGCCGGGCGGGGATCGTTCATGAGCGGCTGGTAGTGGGTTTGGTCGGTTTCGCAAAGAGGATCGCCCGGGGTTGGTGGCGCTCGCGGTCACTTCTCCCCTCTTGCCTTGCCCCATTCGCGCGCCGCCGTGTAGCCGAGGTAACCCGTTCCGAAGAGTGCGTAGAGCGGTTCGGGCAGGGCGTTCAGATAGGCCGTCATGCCGCAGGCGAGGGCTTCGGCCGTGCCAGGCGAGAGCGCGCTGAGCAGGCCCATTGGGATCGACCAGAGCAGCAGCACATACATAACGTACAGGAAGCTCGGCCGCGCGCGGCTAGTCCACGGATCGGGCGATTGGGCTTCGGCGACGATCGCCGAGAGCTGCGCCTTGATCGCCTCCAGCTCCTGGCTGCCTTGCAGGCGAAGCAGTTCCAGCTTGGCGGCTTCGCGGGCCTTGGGGTCGGGGATGAGCTTGTCAATCAGGCCGGCAATGGGGCCGATCAGCGTTTCCAGAATGGCCATGATGGTCTCCAATGTTCACGAAGGGTCGCGGTGACCAAGGCGATCAGCTGCCAACCCGGTTCGCGAGCCAGCCGTAGAGAAAGGCTTCATTGGCCGGTCGGCTCTCGGCCAGGCGGAGATAGCGTTCGCCCTGCAGTGCCTCGAGCGCCTTCAGCAGCACGGTTTCGCCCGCCGATCCGCGGGTGCGGAGGAAGCCGGTCAGCGCGCCGAGTGTGGCCGGGCCGACCGTGCCATCGACGGAGATATCGGCATAATCGCGCGCGCCGCGGTTGAGTGCGTTCAGGGCGCGCTGGAGAAATGCGGCTGCGACCTTCGGCCCCATGTTGACGCCGGTGTCGAACAGCTCGGCGCCGATCCTCGGGGCGTGGCGCGCGACGTCGTCAAAGCGGGGCTGGTCCCAGTAAAGGCGCCGGTAGATGCCCGACGCGACTGCGCGGGGCAGGCGGCGCATATCGCCCGTCGAGCCATTCGCGCGGGCAACGGCCTGGGTGATGCCGAAGTTAGTAGGTCCGCCGCGATCGGCGGGGTGGTTCACATAGCCGCCTTCGCGGTCCATCAGTTCTTCGATCAGCGCGTCCATGGTCACGGTTAGTCTCCCGATTGCGAGTCGGGAGACTAACCAGATCGGTCACAAATAGGACAGACCTTTAGCCGGTTCTTCATTGCGAGCGCGCGAGGCACTCCAGCTCCGGTGCCGCTGGTTGCTCAAGCGCGCTGCTCATTGCAACGACGGGGTAGGTCCAGAAGATTTTCCGACAAATCAGCATCGGACCATGTCTATGCTCGACGCTTTACCCGATCGGCGCTCACGAACAGAGAAGAGCTCGCTGAGCTGATTACCTGCCTGTATCAAAACTCGTGTTTTCTTCGCGATTGGAGCTCACGTGTTTAAGCAAGAGAGGAAGAGCGTGAAATCGCCGCGGCAGATGCGGCGGGTCCGCGACCATGTGAAGCTGATCTTCGGCGCATGAGGCTGACATGGCTGAAGCGGGCGGCACCGCTGCTGGGACTGATCGCGGGTGCCTGTTCGCCGTTGGGCGCATTCAACGCGGCGATGCCCAAGGACGGCGGGGCCAGGTTGGCAGCGTCCGGTATCGCCTATGTCGAAGGGCCGCGACGGCGGCTCGATGTGTATGTGCCGCGTCAGAGTGCAGGCGCGCGGCCGGTGATCGTGTTCTTCTATGGCGGGTCTTGGAACTCGGGAGACAGGCGCGGCTATGGCTTTGTCGGCAAGGCGCTGGCGGCGCGGGGATTCGTGACGGTGATCCCGGATTACCGGCTGGTACCCGAGGTGACCTATCCAGGCTTTGTCCAGGACGGTGCGGCGGCGGTGCGCTGGGTGCGGGCGCATGCGAAGGATTATGGCGGGGACGGCGAGCGGATCGTGCTCGCGGGCCATTCGGCGGGAGCGTATATCGCGGCGATGCTAGCGGTGGATGGGCGCTGGCTGGGCAAGGATCGTGCGGCCGTGCGAGGCCTGGCGGGTTTGGGCGGGCCGTACGACTTTGCGCCCTTCGATGTGGCCTCGTCACAGGCGGCGTTCGGGCGCTGGCCGAATGCCGCGGAGACGCAGCCCGTCACTCATGCCGATGCGAGCGCCCCGCCGGCGCTGCTGCTGACCGGCGCGGACGACACCCTCGTGCGCCCACGCAACAGCGAAGCGCTGGCGGCAAGGCTGCGCACCGCGGGCGTGGCGGCGGAAGTGAAGCGCTACCCGGATATTGCGCATATCGGGATCTTGACTGCGATCGCGAAGCCGTTTCGAAGCAAGGCGCCGGTGTTGGCAGACGTGGCAGAGTTCGCCGAGCAGGTGACGCGCTAGCGCTCCACACCTTCCTTGAGCCGGGTGAGCAGGGCCGCGGCGCGTTCCGCGTGGGGTCCGATCCAGCGTTCATGGATTTGCTGGATGGGAACGGCGTTCAGGTGATTCCAGCGCTCGCGGCCGCGCTTCTCCGGGATGATAAGCTCCGCTTCTTCCAGCACCTTGATGTGCTGCATCACCGTGCAGCGGTCGAGTTCCGGAAAGTGCGCGCAGAGCGTGCCGGTGGTGAGGGGCTGGTCGCGCAGATCGTCGAGGATTTGGCGGCGGATGGGCGCGGCAAGGGCCTTGAACACCCCATCGTGGCGGTCGCTGATTGACATGTTATGAAAATATAACATATGAGCCGCGGCCTGCCAACGAGGAAGAGACATGGAGCTGAAGTTTCGAGTCGCCGGCCGTATCGCCAAGCCGGTCGAAGAGGTGTTCGAGGCTGTCGCCAATCCGGATCAACTGTCGCGATATTTCACCACGGGCGGCGCCAGGGGCCGGCTGGAGACGGGCGCGACGGTGACGTGGGACTTTCATGACTTTCCCGGCGCCTTTCCGGTGCAAGTGATCGATGTGGTGCCGAACGAACGCATCGTGCTCGAATGGGAGGTCAATGAGGGGCCGCCCGAGGACGGCGAGGCGGTGACCGGAGCCGGTTACAACACGCGGGTCACCATGACCTTTGCGGGGCTTGAGGACGGGCGGACGCTCGTCACTATCTCCGAGCAGGGCTGGCGGGAGACCGAGACCGGCCTGACGGGCTCCTATGGCAATTGCGAGGGTTGGACCGGTATGTTGTGCGCGCTCAAGATGTGGCTGGAACACGGCGTCAACCTGCGCGAGGGCTTCTACAAATAGAGCCGTTCCGGCGCGACCTGCTCGCACGTCGCGCCCACGTCGGGCCAGGCACCGCCGGTAACGAGCGCTTCGACGATCTCGGCCATGGCGGGCGCGGTCTGGAGACCGTAGCCGCCCTGGCCGGCGAGCCAGAAAAAACCTTCCGCATCGGGCGCGAAGCCGGCGACCGGCACGCGGTCGGCGACGAAGGTGCGCAGGCCGGCCCATTTGTGGGTGAAGCGGCCGACCTCGAGCGTCGTGAACTCGGTAACGCGGTGGGCGGCGACGGCCATGTCATACTCGTCGGGCTGAGCATCGCAGGGGTCGTCTAGGTTTTCATCGACCGGCGAGGCGATCAGGCGGCCGGCATCGGGCATGAAATAGAGATAGTCGACCGCGGTCTTCACGAACGGCCAGTCGCGCACGTCCGTCACCGGCGGCGCGTCGAAGCCGATGATCGTGCGGCGGAGCGGCGTCAGCCCGAGCGGCCGCACGCCGGCGAGTGCCGCGATGCGATCGGCCCAGGCCCCGGCGGCATTGACGAGGGTTGGCGCTTCGTAGCTGTCCCCGGTTTCGGTGCGCACCTGCCAGCGCGGGCCGATGCTGTCGACGCGGGCGCCGGTGACGATCTCCCCGCCCGCCGCCTTGATCGCGCGCGCATAGCCCTGAAGGAGCGCGTCGGGATCCAGTCTCAGCCCTTCGCGGTGCACGAAGGCGCCCACCACGGCGTCGGGCGCCCAGCGCAGCGCGGGGCAGAAGCGGGCGGCGCTGGCTTCGTTCACCCGCTCAACCGCTTCGCTCAAGCTGCGAGTGATCCGCTCCAGCTCGGCCAGCGCGGGCAGCATCGCTTCTTTGGCGATGAACATGGCCGGCATGATCCGAGCGAGCGCCTCGAACTGATCCGGTGGGTCGAGAAAGAAGGCGCGGCTGTGCGCGGTGAGCGCCCGCACGGTCTCGCCGCCGATGCCGAAATGCGAGAATGTCGCGCTGCGCCCGGAGCTATGAGAGCCGAGCGCGTCTTCGGCCTCGAGCAGCAGCACGCGGCCATGCTTCGCGAGCGCCGCGCCGGCGGAGAGACCCGCCACGCCTCCGCCAATGATCAGGAAGTCTGCGGTTTTGGCCATTCTTCTCAGTCGCCCCGGCCCTTCGACATGCTCAGGAGAGCACTTGACCCGTGGTCCACCTTCTCCTCTGTCCGGACAAAGAACAAGGTGGATCCCGGCTCACGGCCGGGATGACGAAAGGAGAGCCAATGCTTCGCCCTGCTATGTTGGTTGCTGCCGCCACGCTGCTCGCCAGCGCAGCGCCGCCGTCGCGTTACGACGTGGTGATTCGGGGCGGTACCATCTACGACGGGTCCGGCAGTGCGCCGTTCGTCGGCGACGTGGCGCTGAAGGGCGACCGAGTCGTGGCGATCGGCAAGGTCGCCGCCCGCGGCATGAGGGAAGTGAACGCCACCGGCCTCGCGGTCGCGCCGGGGTTCATCAACATGCTGAGTTGGGGGACGGAGTCGCTGATCGCCGATGGGCGCGGGCAGAGCGACATCCGCCAGGGCGTCACGCTGGAAGTGATGGGTGAGGGGCATTCGATGGGGCCGCTTAATCCGGCAATGAAGGAGAAGGAGCTGCGGCGTCAGGGAGACGTCAAGTTCCCGATCGGCTGGACGACGCTCGGCGAATACCTGACGTTCCTTGAGAAAAAGGGCGTGTCGCCGAACGTCGCCAGCTTTGTCGGCGCCACAACGGTCAGGGTGCACGAGCTCCGCGAAGGCGATGTCGATCCGACCCCGGCGCAGCTGACGCGCATGCGGGCGCTGGTGCGGCGGGCGATGAACGAAGGCGCGATGGGCGTCGGATCGTCGCTGATCTACGCGCCCGCCAACTTTGCCGAGACTCCGGAGCTGGCCGGGCTGGCGAGCGAAAGCGCCAAGTGCGGCGGCATATATATCAGTCATATCCGCGACGAGGGGCCGCGACTGATCGAGGCCATCGACGAGCTGATCGCGATTGCGGAGGCATCGAATGGTCCCGCTGAAATCTATCACTTCAAGCAATCGGGCCGCGAGCATTGGCCGAAGATCGATGCCGCCATTGCCCGCGTCGAGGCGGCACGGGCGCGCGGGCTGCGCATTACCGCCGACATGTACACCTATCCGGCAAGCTCGACCGGCTTCGATGCGGCCATGCCGCTGTGGATCCAGGCGGGCGGGATCGAAGCCTGGATCGAGCGGCTGAAGGACCCGGCGCAGCGGGCGCGGGCGCTGGCCGAAATGCGCCGGTCCGACGACGAGACGGCACAGCTGGTTGTGCAGGAGCCGGACAAGGTGCTGCTACTCGCGTTCAAGACCGATCGGCTGAAGCCGCTTACGGGCAAGACGCTTGCCGAGGTCGCCAAGATGCGGGGCAAGTCGCCGGAGGAGACCGTCGCCGAACTGATCGTCGAGGACGGCACGCGCATCCAGGTCGCCTATTTCGCGATGAGCGAGGAGAATGTGCGGCGGCACGTCGCGCTGCCATGGATGAGCTTCGGCTCCGACGCGGAGGCGCAGGCGCCGGAAGGCGTGTTCCTGAAGTCGAGTACCCACCCGCGCGCCTATGGCAATTTCGCGCGCGTGCTCGGCAAATATGTGCGCGACGAGGAGGTGGTGACGCTTCAGGAGGCGGTGCGGCGCATGACCGGCTTTCCCGCCGCCAATCTGGGGCTGAAGGACCGCGGAATGCTGAAGACAGGCTACCACGCCGATCTCGCCATTTTCGACCCGAAGACGATCGCCGACCGCGCGACCTTCGCCAAGCCTCAGCAATATGCGACCGGCATGCGGCATGTCTTCGTGAACGGCGTGCAGGTGCTGAAGGACGGCGAACATACCGGCGCGAAACCGGGGCGTTTCGTCCGGGGGCCGGGGGCGGGACGCTGTCCGGGCTGATCCAGATCAGGAACTCTGATCTCGCCTGATCGTTTTGGCGCCCGGTTCTCATCACATCGGGAGTAGAGACGATGACGCTCAAGAACATGCTGTGGGGGGCCGCGCTTTCGGGCGCATTGCTGGCCGCCAGCGCCGCACCGGCCGCCGACCAGGACACACGGGCCAAGGCCGCGATTGCCGAGGCGTCGGCCAAGATCGAGGCTGCATTGTCTGCAAAGGGCGGCACCGGCAGCGCCGCGCTCACTACCGAGGCCCAGGCGAGCTTGCGCGACGCGCGCGAACATATGGGCCGCGACAATGAGATCCAGGCCATTCAGGCGGCGCAAAAAGCTTCGCAGCTCGCGGACCGCGCGCTGGCGGAATCGCGTACCACCGAAGCGGCCGCAGCCGAAACTCAGGCGAGCACCCAGGCTGCCGTGAGCGCGGCGCAGCAAGACGCGGCGGCGGCGAATGCGCGGGCGGATGCGGCGCAGGCAACGGCTGCGCAGGCGGCGTCCGACGCTGCTGCGGCCCGTGCGGCTGCAGCCGCTCAGCCGGCGCAGACGACGGTGACGACTTCGACCGAGACGCAAGGCACCAGCGTGACCTCCGGCTCCGGCACGGTCACTCAGGCCAAGCGCCCGGCGCGTCGCACCACCACGACGCGCCGCACCACCGCGGCGACCACTCCAAAGGTGAAGACCACCACGACGGTCACCACCGAGCCGAAGTAAGTCAGGCCTGGCTGAGCGGATAGCGCATTGCGCAACGCCGCTCAGCCGGCAGGCCGTGGCGGGATTCATCGGCACGGATCGCCGCCAATCGGGCGCTGAGCGCGAGCGGCGGCACTTCGCCGAAGCCGATCCGGGCGTAAAAGGGCGCGTTCCAGGGCACGTCGCGGAAGGTTGTGAGAGTGACGGCGGTGAGGCCGTCATTGTCCGCACGCGCGAGTGCGGCCTCGATCAGCGCGCGGCCAATACCTCGCCCCTGCCGGTCGGGCAGCACCGACAGCTCGACGATGTGAAGCTCGGGACCGGCACGCTCAGCCGCAAGAAAGCCGGTGGGTTTGCCGCCGTCTTCAGCGACCCAGCATGTGCCTTGAGCAATCAGCCGGCGATGCGCTTCCTCTGACATGGGCTCGCTATCCGCGATCCAGGCGAGATCGGGCAGCGTCCGAAAGCGCGTGCCGGCCGCGCGCTCGATGTGAGGGAGCGCCGCGGCGTCAGCGACTGTGGCGATCCTGATCAGGCCGGGCATGGGCCGCTCTAGCGCCGGGCCCAGCGCCAGTCGAGGGAATGGCGGTTGAGCTGGCTCAGGTCCTCAGTGCCGCCGACGCAGGCCTCGCCCAGCCGCACGGCGCGAGCGAGCAGGTCGGGATCGGCATGTCGGTACGCCGGGCGCTTGGGAATGGCATCGTACCAGATTCCGCCGCAGGCATTGTCGAGCAGGATGCGCTGGAAGCAATGATCCTGATGGACAGGCCACCCCCGCTCACGCGCAAGACCCGGCAGGATGTCGCGAGTCAGGGTCAGCCAGCGGGCCTCGAGCGCCAAGCGGTCCATCGGCCTTCCTTGCCATTTGCGGCAAAGTCGCGAAAGCAGGGTGGATGATCAACGCGTTGCTGTCGCCGCCGGCCCGAATCCTGATGGCACTGGTCGCCGGGCTGCTGCTCGGTATTGCCGTCGCCGGCAGCGGGGCGGCGGGCAATGATGCGGCGCTGACGATCGGCGAGACGATCGGCGGGCTGTGGTTACAGGCGCTGCAGATGACGATCGTGCCGTTGCTCGTCTCGCTGCTGATCACCGGCATCTCGGCCAATGCCGACGCCGCGCGGGCGGGCGGGATCACCGCGCGTGCGGTGGCCATATTCGCCATCTGCCTAGTCAGCTCGGCGACATTGGCAGCGATCATGATCCCTAGCCTTCTCTCAGCATTCCCGCTGGCGGCGGAGAGCGCGGCGGCGCTGCGCACCGCGCTCGGCCAAGCCCCGCCGACGCCCACCGACACGCCTGGCATTGCGCAGTTCCTGCGCTCGATCGTCCCGACCAACCCGGTCGCGGCGGCGGCGAGCGATGCCATCCTGCCGCTGATCCTTTTCACGGCCGTGTTCGGATTTGCAGCGACGCGATTGCCGGAGGAGCCGCGCCGGTTGCTGACCGGCTTTTTCGCCGCCGTCGTCGAGACGATGCTGATCATCATCAACTGGGTGCTGTGGCTAGCGCCGATCGGCGTGTTTGCGCTGGCCTTCGTGGTTGGCGGCCGCGCCGGGGTCGGCGCGTTCGGGGCGCTGATCCATTATATCCTGATCGTGTCGAGCGTGGGCGTCGTGATCTGGATCGCCGGCTTCATCATCGGCCCGGCGCTGGGGCGGCGGCCGTTCGGAACGTTCCTGAAGGCAGCGGCGCCATCGCAGGCGGTCGCGATCTCGACCCAGTCGTCGCTGGCTAGCCTGCCGTCTATGCTGCGCGGGGCGGAGCGGATGGGCGTGCCGGTCAGCGCCGCCGGCGTGGTGCTGCCGCTGGCCGTCGCGATCTTCCGCGCGACCGGGCCGGCGATGAACTTGGCCGTCGCGCTCTATGTGGCGCACTGGGCGGGGATCGAGCTGACGCCGATGCAATATGCGGCCGGCATCTTCACCGCCTCGATCACGACATTGGGCGCGGTCAGCCTGCCGGGGCAGGTGAGCTTCGTCACGTCGATCGCGCCGATCTGCGCGGCAATGGGCGTACCGATCGAGCTGCTCGGCATATTGATCGCGGTCGAGACGATCCCGGACATTTTCCGCACGCTCGGTAATGTCAGCATGGATCTGGCGGTGACCTCGACCGTGACGCGCGGCCTGGACGAGACTGAAGCAGACGCGGCGCTGGAGCGGTTCGTCGAAGAACATTGAGGGGAGCGGGGATGGCGACACAGGTCAAGACTGAAGCCGTTCACCGCGACCGCGGGCTCGCCCGCGAGATCGGCACCATCGCCTTTGCCGCCACTATCGTGAACGGCGTCATCGGCGGCGGCATCTTCGCAGCACCGGCGGCCCTGGCCGGGTCGGTGGGAGTGTGGGCGCCGCTCGCCCTGCTCGCCTGCGGACTGGCGATGGGCGCGATCGTGCTGTGCTGTGCGGAAGCCGGCAGCCGGGTGCCGTCGAGCGGCGGCATCTATGCCTATGTCGAAGCTGCGTTCGGGCGCGGCTGGGGCTTTGTCACGGGCATGGTGCTTTGGGTGAGTTGCGTGCTGGCGGCGGCCGCGGTGGCGGCCGCCTTTGCCGACGCGATCGTCGCGCTTTATCCAATGGGGCCGCCGGGTTTGCAGCGGGTCGTGCTGCTGGTCGGCGTCTTCGCGCTGATCGCGGGCGTGAATCTGCGGGGCGCGAAGCTCGGCGCGCGGTTCGCGGCGGTTTCGTCGGTGGTGAAGCTGGTGCCGTTGCTGCTATTCATTGGCGTCGGTCTGTTCTTCATCGAGCCGGGCAATCTGCGGCCGACCACCGAGCTCGATCCGGGATCGTTCGGGCGCGCGATGATCCTCTCGATCTTCGCTTTCTCCGGCATCGAGACGGTGCTCGGCGCAAGCGGCGAAGTGAAGCATCCGGAGCGGACGGTACCGCGGGCGCTGGTGCTCGCGATGAGCATCGTGCTGGTGCTTTACACACTGATCCAGATCGTTGCGCAGGGCCTGCTGGGCAGCAAGCTGTCCGGATCGGCCGAGCCGTTGGCGGAAGCGATCGGCGTCGCCTCGCCGGCCCTGGTGCCGGTGATCGCGATCGGCGCCGCTTTGTCGCGCGGCGGCTGGCTGTTCAGCGACGTGATCGGCGCGCCGCGCTTGCTCTTTGCCTTTTCGCGCGACGGCCTGCTGCCAGAAGTGCTGGGGCGGGTGAACCGCGCGCAGGTGCCGGCGAATGCGATCTTGGTGCATGTGACGCTGGCGCTCGCGCTGGCGCTGATCGGATCCTTCGGATCGCTGGTCCTGCTCTCCGGATTGTTCACCGTGCCAATCTATCTAGGCGCCTGCCTGGCTGCGCTGAAACTGCGGAAGCTGGATGTCCGGCTGGTCGGGCAACCCTATGTAGTGCGGGGGCTAGTGCTTGCCGCCGGGGTCGGCGTGGCCGCGATGGTGGCGCTGATCGCGCTGGCGCAGTGGATCGAGATTGCGGGTCTCGTTGCCGCCACGGCCCTGAGCGGCCTCATCTATCTGGCGCGAAGAGGCCGCTCGTCCCGACCGTAGTCGAGGGGCGTTCCTCCGACTTGTTGACCCGCGCTCCTCGACTTCGTTCGCGACGAGCGAGGTTGGTTACATTACGATTACACTTGTCGTTGGTCGAGCGCGGTTCGCCGTTCATCGGCCGATCCGGCCGTTTGCAGACGCCCGCCCCCAGCCGGTCGAAGGTGGAATGCATCGGCGGAACACCCTGTCTAACCAGAGAGTGCGCGGCGGGACGGAAAAGCTCCCCGGCCCCTTCCGGACCGCCGCCGAACCAAGGCTCCGCCCCCTTCGGAGCCACCTGAAAAGCATTCGAAGGAAGGAATACGCCATGCTCAATCGTTTCATTTCCAAGGGCCTGCTGGCCTCCGCCGCCGCCGGTCTCGCGACGTTCGCCATGACCCCCGCTCACGCCGGCCTCGGCGCGCCGCGCTCGATCGCGGTCTCCTATGCCGATCTCGACCTGAAGAGCGACGATGGTCGCGACCAGCTGAAGCGTCGCGTCGCCTTTGCCGCCGAGACGGTGTGCGGCCCGGCCGACACTTTCTCCTATTTCTCGAAGAAGTCGGTCGCCGCCTGCCAGGACCGCGCGATCACCAATGCCAGCCGCGGCATGGTCGAGGTGTTTGCGACGGCGCAGGGCACGATCCGCGTCGCTGCCAACTAAGTTCAAGAGGTCTCTCGGGTCCGGTCGCTTCCCCTCATCCCCGGACCCATCCCAGGGAGCCCCGGCCTGCCACCAGGCCGGGGCTTCTTGTTTGATCCTCCCCTGCAGAGCAGGGGAGGATCAACGATCTAATTACCGCCCCGCCATGGCCTTGGCATGGTCGAGATAGGTGCGGCCGATGCGGACTTCCTGGCCGTCGCCGAGATCGGCGGACCAGACGCCGCCGCCGTCATGCTTCAGCCCCTTGATGCGGTCGCGCCGCACGATCGTCGAGCGATGCAGGCGGATGAATTTTTCGGGGTCGAGCCGCTCCTCCAGCGCGCTGATCGTCTGGTGGAGCAGATAACTGCGCGTGCCGACATTGAGCCGCATATAGTCGCGCTCGGCGTCGATCCGCTCGATGTCCTCAGCCGCGATGCGGATCAGCTCGGAGCGGTGCGGAACCCAGAATTCCTGCACATAGGTGTTGGCGGCGGCGCCCGCTTCCGCGGTGCCGCGGCGTTCGAGCACGCGCTCGATGCCGCGCTTCAGCCGGTCCGGCGCGACCGGCTTCAGCAGATAGTCGACCGCAGCGACATTGAACGCCTCGACTGCGAAACTGTCGAAGGCGGTCACGAAAATGACGGCCGGCCGATGCTTGGCCGAACCGAGAGCGCGCGCGACGCCCATGCCGTCCAGCTCCGGCATCGAAATGTCGAGCAGCAGCGCCTCGGGCTCCAGCGCTTCGCTCATGCGCAGCGCGGCGAGCCCGTCGGAGGCGGTGCCCACCAAGTCGATCAGCGGCTCGCGCGCGCACAGCACCTGCAAACGCTCAATCGCGAGGGGTTCGTCGTCGACGATCAGGGTTCGAACGGGTTTGGTGTCAATCATCAGGGCCGTGGTTTACGTGAACAACCCGCGTCCGCAAGTCCTTCACCTTAGCAGCCGTTGCGAACCTCGGGCATCGCCAGCGTGACCTGGAAGCCGCCTTCCTTGGGGGCATGGGATACCAGGCCGGCCCTGCTGCCGAAGCGGGCCTGGAGCCGATCGCGGACATTGGCGAGGCCGACACCAGTGCCATGATCGTCGGTGTTGGCGGGGCCCTTGCCGTCATCGGTAACGGTGAGGACGAGCTTGCCGCGCTCGGAACGCGCCGTGATCGAGATGGTGACTGGCCGGTTCACGCCCGAGACGCCATATTTGATCGCGTTCTCGACCAAAGGCTGAAGGATCAGCCCCGGCACGCACAGGTTCATCAGCTCTTCGGGTACGTCGATCTCGGTCCTGAGTCGCTCCGGAAACCGTACCGCCTCGATGTCGAGATAAAGGCGCTGCAGCCGCACTTCTTCCGAGAGAAGCACATCGTCCATCGGATCGCCGGACAGGCTGGTCCGGTAGAAGGTCGACAGGTTCATGATCATCGACTCGGCCTCGTTGGTACGGCCGGTCATCACCAGCGACGAGAGCGAGTTGAGGGTGTTGAACAGGAAGTGCGGATTGACCTGGTAACGCAACGCCCGGATCTCGGCTTCCTTCGCCGCCTGAGCGAAGCCGGCGATGCGCCGCTCCGCCTCGCGAGTTTCGGCGGCATAGGAAATGGCCAGGTAGAGCGCCGACCAGGCGGACAGAAAGAAATAGCGCGAGACGGCGATATCGGCGACGTTCTTCCACATCTTCGCGTGGGTGGACATTTCGCGGATCATTGCCTGATCGCTGTGAATGTCCTCCGGCCGGTACAGGTTGAACATATAGTAATTGGTCAGCGCGATCGCGATCGCCGCGGGAATGGCAGCGACGAAGGCGACGGCGATGCGCGTGCCGAACGGCCGGTGATCGGCGCGGCGCAGAATGAAGTAGAGCAGGAACGTGATTCCGATCCCCGCGATTGTCACCGCGAGGCGCCGCTGCGCCATCTCGACCTGGTCTGGCCATCCGGTGATCAGCGACTGGGTGGTCGCGATCAGGATGTAGAACAGCCAGAAGCCGAGGATTGAGTAGATCGCGACCTCGAGACCGACGCGGGTATTGCGCCGGCGGTCGCTGGATTCTTCTGCCATTGCACCCAGTCTAACGCTCCACAGGCTGGAGCGCGACTTGGACTCCCGTCCTCGGTCGAACCGCAGGGCGGGTTCATCGAAGGGGAGCAGGAAACCCCCGTCGCCCTGGTTCGTTACGGATGTGTCAGCAGACATTGTTTGGAGTGATCCCATGCCAGAGACCGGAACTCAAGACGGAGGCATCCGCGATCCGCGGCAGGATGCACATCAGGACAAGTCGATCGAGCGGCGCCTGCAGCGCGATCCATCCGATCCGGACGCCAAGATCGATGCCGGGTCCGACGAGTCGATGGACGCGTCCGATCCTCCGGCCGCCGCAGCGCCGGGCAGTCAGGAGCCCGCACCGTCGTCAGGCTATGACGAGGCGGCGGAGCGTGCAAACACGCAACAGTAATCCGCTTATCCACTGATTTAGTTGCTCGCAGCCGGCGTTTGTCGAAACCCGCGTTGCGTTGCGGCGTGCTTTCTGGTTCGATTCTTCTCGGGGCTGCGTTGCAGTTAACGGCGCGTAAAGCACCGAGGCTGCATAACGGTACGGGCAAAAGGTCGGAGTAGAGAGCATGGCGAGCAAGGTCGGTCCTGCCGCGGGCGCGATGTCCCTGGTCGAGATGAAGGAGTTTGCGAGCTTCCCCGCGGGCACGCAGCGCTACATCCGGCGCGCTCTAGATATCGGGCTTGAACGCGACGACGCCGTGAAGCTCTGGTCGCGTGACGTGGTCGAAGCAGCGAGCATCAAGGCGCAGTCCAAGATGTACGAGCGGCTGGAGCATATTCGTGACCTGGTGCCGGACGACAGCGGCCTCGACGCGGTCGAGCCATTCATGACGCCGCTGGTGACGCTGTCTGCGTTCGATCTCGGTCAAGGCCGGCTGGAGACCTTCTCCGCCTATCGCTTCCTCTACGAGCGGCTGATCGGGCCGAGCGTGCGTCCCTGGCTGCCAAGCGCGTTTTGCGCAGCCGCTGCGCTGCCGCACCTCCACCCGGACAAGCGGCGCAAATTGCTCCAATCGATCAGCGAAGCCGCGGCCACCGCACCGGGCTGGTCGAGCCGCGCGCCGGCCTTTTACCCGCAATGGGTCGACAAGGTGGAGCCGGTTAAGTCAGCCTGATTGTTCCCCTGCGAAAGCAGGGGTCCAGCGGCGCCGAATGATGGGGCCCTGCATTCGCAGGGGAATGTGGACTTGGTCGCGCGATTTGGTGATTTCGCCGTGCGTGGCATACTGGACGCACCCACCTGCACCTCCGTCGCGCGAAGAATTACAGCGCCCGTGTTCCCTGTCACAGCGCGCCTCCAAGGACCGTCTAGACAACGTTGTCAGACACCCACGGAGACGAAGAATGTTGTTTCACCTGTCCATCGAAGCCGATGATCCGAAGCGCACTGCCGAAGTGCTGGCCGAGATCTGGGGCGGCGTCGCCTTGCCCTTTCCGCCGGTCGCGGACGGATCGTGGATGGCGTTTCACGGCGCCGACAATGGCACGATGATCGAAGTCTATCCGCGCGGCACCGACCTCGCTTATGGCGACAAGGGCGCGCTGGGGCTCGCCACCGGCGACCGCCGCGCCAGCGCGACCCACTTCGCCATGTCGACCGACAAGAGCATCGAAGAGATTTACGCGATCGCCGAGCGCGAGCGTTGGCACGCGCAATATTTCAGCCGCGGCGGCAAGTTCGGCGTGATCGAGGTCTGGATCGACGGCTGTCAAATGATCGAAGTGCTCACGCCCGAAATGCAGCGCGAATATCTCGACAGCGTCACCGTCGCCAATTGGTCCCGCATGCTGGAGGAGGCCGAGCCACAGAAGCTCGCCGCGTAAACGAACAACCGAACATCATGCCCGGCTCCCCTCGGGCATCCGCCTCCCTCTCCCCGACCCCAACTGGAGGCGGGTCCCGCAGCCTGACAAACCCCTTTGTCAGGCGCGGGGCGATGCCGGGGGCGCATTGCCCTCGGCGTGAATTTCAGAGACGCGCTGCACCTGCGGATAGGGCAGGATCAGTTGCCCGTCCGGCGCGGCTGTAAAGCTGGTCTGGGTCGGATAGGCGAAGGCGATGCCTTCATCGGCGAGGCGCCTGAAGATTGCCATGCCGACCGCGTGCCGTCCGACGAAGAAGGTCTCGTAATCCTCAGCGTGCACGTCGAACTCCAGGTCGAAATCGAGCGAACTCGCCGCGAAGTTGATGAAGCCCGCGCGGACGAAGCTGTGGCCTGCTTGTTCGACGATCTCCTTCAAAATGCCGGGCAGCGCCGCCGCTTTCTCCGGGGGCAGCTGATAGACGAGGCCCAGCACGAACTTGGCGCGGCGATGCTCCAGCCGCGTGTTGTTGCGGATTTCCTTGTCGAGCAGGTTCTTGTTGGAGATGATCCGCTGCTCGCCGGTGACCGAGCGCAGCCGCGTCGATTTCAGGCCGATCGCTTCCACTGTGGCGTTGGTCTGGTCATAGGCGATCGAGTCGCCGCGGCGGAACGGTCGGTCAAACAGGATCGAGAGCGCGGCAAACAAGTCGGCGAAGATGCCCTGCGCGGCCAGACCAATCGCGATGCCGCCAATGCCGAGACCCGCTACCAAGCCGGTGACGTTGACGCCCAGATTGTCGAGAATGACGACGCCGGCGAGGATAAACAGCGCAACGGAGACGAGCAGGCGAATGATGTTCATCGCGCTGCTCAGCGCCTCATGCTCGCCCATTTTGGTGCGGTGCTCGACGATGCCAAGGATGATCTCGCGCGCCCACACCGCCACCTGGAAGACGGCGACGATGGTGAACATGAAGTCGATCGTGTTCTCGACCAGCTCCGGCGGCTGGGAGAAGCCGTCGACCAATTTCGCGGCGGCAACGATGATGAAGAGGTTGCCGGTCTTGTCCACGGCACGGCCGAGGATCGTCGCCCAGCCGGTGCCGCTTCGGTCCTGCCGGCACAGCCGCCGGCCGAGATTGCGCAGCGTATGCAGCAACACGACGATTGCCGCGCCGGCCGCCAGGCCGATCAGGATTTCGAGCCAATGCAGCTGGAACCAGAGGCCGACACCCTCCCAAGTGTGGGCCAGCTGCTGGCGTAGCGATGAAGGCGCTGCGGCCATAGTGTTGCGGGAAATGAGACTTACTCCGTTGCTCAGGCGGCCTGGCGTTCCTGCGCCCGAGCTTCGTCGAGCTGGTCGAGAAACGCAATCAGACCGCGCTCGTAACGATCAAGATAGCGGGCGGAACGCGGCAGCTTCATGCTCGGGTCCCAGGTCGCGCCCGCCTTGGCGAGATCGATTAGCGCGGGATGCACATAGGATTTGCGGGCGATCGACGGCGTATTGCCGAGCTCGTCTGCGACAACCTCGAGCATCTGCTTGAGTGTCACCTTGCCCAAAGTGTCGAACAGCACGCGATAGGCGATCACGCTCGCCCCCCAGGTGCGGAAATGCTTGGCGGTGAAGTCCGCCTGCATCGCCTCCTTGATATACTGATTGACGTCGGTGGAGGTGACCGGGTGCGCCTGGCTGGCGTCATCATACCAGCGGAACAGATGCTGGCCGCGCAGATCCTGCATCTTCTTGACGAAACGGAGCAGCGAACGGTCGTTGATGCTGAGCTTGCGCATCTTGCCGGACTTGGCGCGGAATTCGAGTTTCAGCGTGCCGGCCTTCACCGCCGCATGACGCTTGCGCAGCGTGGTCGCGCCAAAGCTCTTATTCTCCTGCGCATAGGCCTCGTTGCCGATGCGCACCTTGGACAGGTCGAGCAGGCGGACAACCGCCGCGCACGCCTTGTCCTTGCCGAGGCCTCGCCTAGCGAGATCGGCTTCGACTCGCGCTCGCAATGCTGGAAGCGCCTGGCCGAAGTTGGAGCAGCGGTCGTACTTCGCCGCTTCCTGTGCCGCCCGGAAATCGGCGTGGTAGCGATATTGCTTTCGCCCGCGCTCGTCCCACCCGATTGCCTGGATGTGCCCGTCCGGGTCGGGGCAGAACCAGGCGTTGGCGTAAGCCGGAGGCAGTCCGATCTTGTTGAGCCGATCGATCTCGTCGCGATCGGTGATCCGGCTGCCGTCGGGCGCGAAATAGCCCCAGGCCCTACCGAAGCGGCGGCGGGTGAGGCCTGGAACGCTGTCGTCTACGAAGTTCAGGTGCGAGTCGCTGAGATCGGTCACACCGGCGCAATGCGTGAGAGTCGCCCCTCGTTCCGACTTGCATCACTACGCGCCGGCTAATCCTCTTCGATGGTGAGCGCTTCGATGACAGTTCCGTTCGCGCTCGTTTCGCAACTCAGGTCCGCGACAATGTGGTTGGGGAGGGGGAGCTCCGCCTCCTCGGCACCGGTCAGGTCCACGCCGGCAGCGCAGAGCAGCCGGTGACGGGCGCCGGTGAAGGTGGCGCTCGCCCAGGGTTCGGTGGCCGAGGTGAGGATCAGCAGACCGGGATAGCGGGCGGCCAGCGCGCGGATCAGCGCGCGGTGCGGATCGGCGCGCCTCATCGGCCGGCTTCGATGAAGGAAGCAATGCGGGCGCTCATCCGCGTACCTGGCTCGCGACCCTTGCGGAGGTCGAAGACCAGCCGTGGGTCCCGCGCCACGCGCTGCCCGAATTCGGTGGCCGACATGCCGCTCTTGCGAAGAAATTTCTCGATCTGGATCAACACACCCGCCCTCCTGCGACTCACTCAATAGGAGTTTTCCTATTTCATAGGCATTTTCCTATTTGTCTATGCAAATTCCTATGCTAGGGTGTGACGATGGACGGAGAAGCCCGTGCGGCGCTTGAGGCGCTGATCCAGGAGCGGCGGGAGGATTATGCCTCGCTATCGCGGATGCTCGGGCGCAATCCGGCCTACATCCAGCAGTTCATCAAGCGCGGCGTGCCCAAGAAGCTGGACGAGGAGGACCGCCGTAAGCTGGCCCGCTACTTCGGCGTGAGCGAGGCCATGCTCGGCGGGCGCGAGGCTGCGGCCGATGACCTCATCGCCGTGCCGGTGCTGGATGTGCAGGCCTCGGCCGGCGCGGGCGCCTTCGCCGAGTCGGAGCGGGCGAAAGCCCGGATGCGCTTTGATCCCAGCTGGCTGCGGGGATTGGCACTCAACCCCAAGCAGCTTTCGGTCATCCAGGTGACGGGCGACTCGATGGCGCCCACGCTCGAGAATGGAGACGACATTCTGGTCGATCTAGGTGAGCAGCGCCTGCGCAACGGCATTTACGTGCTGCGGCTGGATGGGGTGCTGAACGTCAAAAGGCTGGTGCTGGAGCGAGGCAACAAGGTGACTGTTGAGAGCGATAACGTCGCCTATCCGAGCTGGCCGTCGATCGAGCGGCGCCAACTGGAAGTGATCGGCCGCGTCGTGTGGGCCGGACGGCGGCTTGCTTGAACGCCGAAGGCTTGATATACTGACAGTCATGTCAGCAGAGTTCGCCCAGCCCAAGCCCGCCGAGCTGCCGGTGCCGTTCATGAACACGCGCCGCGACTGGAAGGCGGCGATGGTGGCGCTGCGCAAGCTGCTCGCCAACGGCGATGACACGGTGCAGGTATTCCGCATCATGCGGGCGCTGAACGCGGGCAATGGTGCGCGCAACTTTCACCGGCTGCTGGAAGAGCCGGGCGGCGGCCGCATCGCCTATCGCCGGACCGAGCTGGCTCAGCTGTTCAGCGATCCGGCATATATCGCGGCGTTCAAGCCGGGTACGGTCGGCGCTGCCTATCGCGACTTTCTCGCCCGCACCGGATACTCGGCAATGGGCCTGGCCGAAGTCGCCAATTCCGACAACATTCCGCACGAAACCGAGCATCCCTATAGCTGGTTTGGCCGACGCGAGCGGGACATTCACGACATCTGGCACGTGCTGACCGGCTATCAGGCGGACGAGCCCGCGGGCGAAGCGTGCCTGGTCGCCTTTTCGTTCGCGCAGACCAAGGGGCTGGGCTGGGCTGCGATTGCGGTCGGCGCGTCGCTGAAGGCGAAGAAGGTCACCGGTAGCTGGCGCTTCGCCCGCGCGGTGATCGAGGGCTATCGCCGCGGCAAGCGCGCCCAGTGGCTCTCCGGCCAGGATTATGAGCAGCTGATGCACGAGCCGATCGAGCAGGCGCGCAGGCGGCTGCGGCTGGGCGAGCCGGTGCGCTATCGCGCGCTGCAGGTCTGGCTCGCCGAGCGGGGCTATACCGGGCTTTAGCTCGAGGGCTTGCGGATCGTTCCGGAATAAGAGGCGATCATCGCCTCGCCCTGCTCGACCAGGCCACGGATGAAGACCAGCCGGCGGGTCGTGCGCAGCACTTCGCTGACGAAATCGAGCGGCTGATCGAAGTCGGCGGCACCGATGAACTGGGTCGAGAGATCGAGCGTGACGGCCGTGCCCGCCTCGATGATGTCATGGCTGCGGCAGGTGGCGAACAGCGCCACGTCGATCCAGCCGAGAAGCGCGCCGCCATGCACCTTGTCGCCAAGGTTGGAGTGCCGCCGCTCCGGTGCGGCGCGCATCCGCACCTTCCCGTCCGGCTCCACGCGCACGATCATGTCGCCGAGCAGCGCATTGAACCGCGTCGGATCCTTGAACCCCCAGCGCATCCAGCCGGGGTTGGTCGGATCGGGTTCGTGGAGGAAGCCGGGGGAGAGGTCGGTCACCGCGTTCAAGTGAATCAGATCGCCCGCTCGACTTCCATTTTCTTGATCTCGGCGATCGCCTTGGCCGGGTTCAGGCCCTTGGGGCAGACGTTCGCGCAGTTCATGATCGTGTGGCAGCGATACAGGCGGAACGGGTCTTCGAGCTCGTCCAGCCGCTCGCCGGTTTCCTCGTCGCGGCTGTCGGCGAGCCAGCGATAGGCCTGGAGCAGGATTGCCGGACCGAGGAACTTGTCAGAGTTCCACCAATAGCTCGGGCAGCTAGTGGAGCAGCAGGCGCACATGATGCACTCGTAAAGGCCGTCGAGCTTCGCGCGGTCTGCCGGAGTCTGCAGCCTTTCCTTGCCCGATGGCGGCGGGGTCACCGTCTTCAGCCAGGGCTGGATGGTCGCATATTGCGCGTAGAAGCGGCTGAAATCGGGGACCAGATCCTTGATCACATCCATGTGCGGTAGCGGCGTGATCTGGACGTCGCCCTTCACGTCCTCGATCGCCTTGGTGCACGCAAGCGTGTTGCGCCCGTCGATGTTCATCGAGCAGCTGCCGCAAATGCCCTCGCGGCAGGAGCGGCGGAAGGTGAGCGAGGGGTCCTGCTCCGACTTGATCTTGATCAGCGCGTCGAGGATCATCGGTCCGCAGCTGTCGAGATCGACCTCGAACACATCGTAGCGCGGATTCTCGGCCGTGTCCGGATCGTAGCGGTAGATCTTGAACTTGCGGACGCGCGTCGCGCCGGGCGTGGCCGGGAAATGCTTGCCGTTCTTCTTGATGACAGAGTTTTTGGGCAGCGCGAATTCGGCCATGCTTCGTCCTTCGTTTGGGGCCGAGATAGACGGTCGCGAGCGCTAGCTCAATGGCTCGTCGGAGGCGCCTGCCGGCGCGCTTTCCGCCGCGACGACCGGGTCGTTGCGCCACACCGCCCGCAGGGCCGCCATGCCCTTCAGCAGGAAACCCAGGGCCGAGCTGATCAGCAGGGCGATGCCGGCACCGGCCGCGCCGCGGCTCGGCAGCAGCGCCAGCATTGCCAGGATGAGCACCAGCGTGACGAGTAGCTGGATGCGGAAGGCGAGGCCCGCCTTGCCGGTGGCGATCAGCGCGGGTTCGAAGCTCACGCCGACCAGGTCGATCACCGCCGCCGTGCCCAGCATCAACAGCAGCGGGTACATGGGCAGGAACGCGGGGCCGGCGACCAGGCCGAGAATCGGCTTGCCGACAAAGAACAGGATCCCGAGCATCAATGCGCCACCGATCAGCGATGCGAGCACGGTGCGCTTCAAAAGGGAGCGGAGATGCTGCGGACCTTCGCTCATGGTCCGCGACCTGACCAATTCGGGCAGCAATGCGCGGGAGATGAGCTGGGAAAGCTGCATGCCGGCGCGGCCGAGCTGGTGCGCAAGCCGGAAGCCGCCCGCCTGGGCCGCGCTGCTGAAAAAGCCGACCAGCAGCACCGGCAGCTGCTTGCCGACCAGGTTGAAGGTCTGGCTGGCATTGGTCGCCCCGGCAAAGCGGATCAGGCCGTCATTCTCCGCGCGCAGCCGCTTCAGCGACAGCCTGCCGCCGCGCCACGGCAAGCCGCGGATGCTCGACTGGGCGAACGACCAGACCGTTGCGGCCGCGACGAACTCGGCCGCGATCCACGCCATGAGGAAGCCTTCGACATTCGGCGAGAAGAAGAGCGCGAGCAGAACCCCAATCAGGCGGGTGATCGAGGTGGTCGCGTCTGCGACCGATGCGACGGCAAAGCGGTCATGAAGACGTAGAATGCCGACCGGGGTCGAGCGCACCGCGATCAGGGAGATCAAGCAGAAGGCGAGCGCATATGGCCGCAGCTCCGGCGACCAACCGAACCGGGGCCCGAGCAGGAAGACCGCCGCAATCGCCAGCAGCGCACCGACCGCTGCAGCGGTGAGATCCAGCGTCAGCACGCCCTTCAGCAGCTGCGCGAGCGCGGGCCCGTCGCGGTCGCGGAGATGCTTCATCCCGAAGGTGACGATGATCTGCCACGTCTGAAAGCCCACGATGGCCGTGATCGTCTGCGCAGTACTGCTGACCAGCGCGAACTCGCCAAAGCCCTCCGGCCCCAAAGTGCGCGTGATGATGCCGAGATACACAAGGCTCAGCACCGCCGCGACCCCGCGCCCGCTCAATAGCCAGCCAAAGTTCTGGGCGGCGGACTTCAGGCTGGCCGTGCGCGGCCCTTCGACAGTCATGTGCGTCGCCTATCGGAAGCGCGGCTTTTCGCCAAGGAGGCTGCATTGCGGCCGGCTCCGTGCCCCGCTAACCACCCGCCGGCATGGATAACACGCCGACCATCGCTCCTGTGGGCGACAATCCGACATTGCTGTGGGGCATGACCAACCGCGAGCGCATCCGCCGCCTCGCGGGCAAGCAGAAATTCAGCTTCGAGGACGCGCAGGCCTCGCACCTGCTGCTCGTAAGCACCGACTGGGCGTTCGACCCCACCGTGTTGCGCTTTATGGCGGGCGAGCCGGGCAGCGCGCTGGTTAGCGATGGCCAGATCGTCATGGCGCATGTTCCGGCGAGCGGGCGCGATGTGGCGGCGCGGCTGATGGAAGAAGGTGGACCCGCCACGGGCTCGACGATCCGCCTGATCGATTATGGTTCGGACTTCACGCTGTACAACCCTGAGCTGCGCAAGCGCGAGCGGCCGTTCGTGACCCGGCTGACGCGGGAGAATGTGCGCGGGATCGAGCGGGCGAGCTATTTCGGCGCGTACAAGGGCGTGACCGACATCCTCACCAAATTTCTCTGGCCGGAATGGGCCCTGGTGCTGACCCGCATCGCGGCGCGCATCGGCGTGACGCCGAACATGGTGACGGCGATCGGCGCAGTCTTATGCGTGCTCGCCACTTACCTGTTCTGGTACGGCCATTTCTGGTGGGGCATGGCGGCGGGGCTGGGCTTCATGGTGCTCGACACGGTGGACGGAAAGCTCGCGCGGTGCACGATCACCTCATCCGCGATCGGCAATGTGCTCGATCACGGGCTCGACCTTGTTCACCCGCCCTTCTGGTGGTGGGCCTGGGCCGTGGGCCTGAGCGCCTGGGGTCTCGCCTATAGCGACGCCGAGTTTGGCTGGGTGATGGCCGCGATCCTGGGCGGCTATGTCGTGCAGCGGCTGATCGAAGGCATCTTCATGCGCCGCTTCGACATGCACATTCACGTCTGGGAAAAGATCGACAGCGATTTCCGCCTGATCACGGCCCGGCGCAATCCGAACATGGTGATCCTGTTCTTTGCCACCATGGCCGGGCGGCCGGATATCGGCCTGACGGCAGTGGCGGTCTGGACTTTGCTGTCGTGCATCTTTCACGCCGTCCGCCTCGTTCAGGCCGAAGCGGCGCGGCGCGGCGGGCGCGCGGTAGAAAGCTGGCTCAGATAGTGAGGGACCGATGAACGACACCATCCGCAAGTTCGGCCACCCCGCGACCCTAGTGCGGGAATACCAGCATTGGGTGGTGCTGCTCCGCCCGCAGCAGCCCACCGCCGGCTCGCTGGTGCTGGCCGCGAAGTCGGACGCAACCGCCTTCTCCAATCTCGACCCCGCCGCCTTCGCCGAACTGGCGCAGGTGACGGCCGATATCGAGACCACGCTGAACGCGGCCGTTTCGTATGAGCGGATCAACTATCTGATGCTGATGATGGTCGACCCGCACGTCCATTTCCACGTCATCCCGCGCTATGAAGGCGAGCGGACGCTGGGCGGCGTGACGGTGCCGGACCAGGGCTGGCCCAAGGTGCCGGACCTGGGCGCTGCGGTGGCCCTTGAGCCGGGGCAGGTCGAAGCCCTGGCCGGTGAACTCAAGAGCGCCTGGCCCGGCTAGCTACCGAACCCCTCGCGCACCCATTTATCGGCGAGCTCTTCGGCCGCGACCAGATCGCTCGGGTAGTCGACTTCGCCCCAGCCAAGGCCCTTTATCGAGACGGTGCCGACCACGCCTTCGGGCGCGATGCGGTCGATGGCGCGGAGGTACCAATTGGACACGCCGGCGAGAGTGCGCATCATTTCCTCGACTTCGCGGCGAAAGCGGGGGCCGCCGTCGCGGCGGAAAGCGAGCATGCCGATCGATTCGGCGTTCGACTGCTCGGCCGTCAGCGTCTTGCCGATATGGACGAGACGGTCGCCTTCGCGCTCCACCTTCATGTCGTCGGCGTCATAGGCGTCCTTGATGTCGACGGTGACGGTGATCGGGAACTGCTCAGCCGCGATCAGCCGGGCGACGATCTCGGGCGAGACCAAAGTGTCGCCGTTCAGGATGATGAAGTCGTCGCGCATCTCCTCGCGCGCGATCCAGAGCGAGCCGAGATTATCGGCAACCTGATAGAAGGGGTTGAAGACGACCTTAGCGCGCAGGTCTTCTACCCGGTCGAGTTCGGCTTCGACCATGTCGCTCTTGAAGCCGGTCACCACCGCGATGTCAGTGACGCCGTTCTGCCTAAGCGCTTCGATCTGCCAACCAAGCAAGGTGCGGCCCTTGAAGTCGATCAGGCATTTCGGTCGGTCCTCGGTCAGCGGCAGCAGTCGCGAGCCCTGGCCGGCGCTGAGGATGATCGCATGTTTGATGGTCATGAGGCGGCGCCTAGCAAACCGCCGCGCGCTCGGCCAGAATGGCGGTGGCGAGGTGGAGATCGTCCATCTTGTCGACGTCGATACAGGCTTCGGCGAAAGGCAGGGCCACGCCGCGCACGTCGAGGCCGAAGCGCTGGCCGGCACGCGCCATCGCCTGGTCGAGCGAGAGCAGGCGCAGGCCGACGCCCAGCGACAGGGCCGGGCCGAGCATGCCGATGATGGCGCTCGCCCGTTTGCGCTGTTGCTCCACCTCAGCCCAGAGATCGAGCAGCGGCAGCACCGCCGAGTCCCGCACCCAGAACAGGTTCGCGCCCGAATAGGCGCCGCCGCGGAACTTCAGCCAGGTGCGCCGGCTCTCCGGGAAGCGGGCGAGGAGCGTACGCCGCTCGACCAGCCCGACCGCCACATCGGCATCGACGGCTTGGGCGAGGAAGTGTTGCAATATCTCGTCTGTCACCAGCGCATTATCGGCAGTCGTAATGAGCAGGCGAATGGCGCCTTCTGCCAACAGAGCGCGGATCGTCTGCGCAATGGTCGCCTCGCTTCGGCCGACGCTGGCGGCGGTGCCGACAAGGGCAGGCGCGATCAAATCGGGCTGCTGGGCGAGCACGTGGACCGATCCGATCTCCGGCACCTGCGCCACCGCTTCGGCGACGCGGCGCACCAGCGGCACGCCAGCCAAGGGAATCAGCGCCTTGGCGGGATAGCCGGCTTCCCGCGCCAACGGGTCGCCGCCGGGGCGTTCGCCGGCCAGGATGATCGCCGTGATCGGTTGCACTGGGGCCGCTTAGCAGCGGGTGGAAGGCTGGCAAGCGCGGGCAATGCCGGTAAGGTCGCCTGATGCGCCTTGCCGATTGCCACAATGTCGAGGATTTTCGCCGCTTGGCGCAGCGCCGGCTGCCCGGCCCCGTCTTCCACTATATCGACGGTGCGGCGGACGACGAAGTGACCAAGGCGCGCAACACCGCCGCCTTCGACGACTGCGACCTGGTGCCGCGCGTGCTCGCGGGCGTCGAGCAGGTGGACATGCGCACCACGCTGATGGGCAAGGAGATCGCGCTGCCGCTCTTCTTCTCGCCGACCGCGCTGCAGCGGCTGTTCCACTGGCAGGGCGAGCGGGCCGTCGGAGCCGCGGCGGAGCGGTTCGGCACTTGGTTCGGCATCTCCAGCCTGGCGACGGTCAGCATCGAAGAGGTCGGCGCCACCGTCCGCGCGCCAAAACTGTTCCAGCTCTACGTCCACAAGGATCAGGGGCTGAACCGGTCGATGATCGAGCGCTGCCAGGCGGCGGGGTTCGACGCGATCGCGCTGACGGTGGACACGATCGTCGGCGGCAATCGCGAACGATGCCTGCGCACGGGCTTCACGTCGCCGCCTGGCTGACGCCGCGTTCGGCCCTCAGCTTCGCGGCGAATCCGCGTTGGACCCTCGATTATCTGTTCCGCGAGCCGTTCGCGTTGCCCAATCTGCAGACGCACGTCTCGCAAGGCACCAAGGTCGCGACCTCGATCGGTGACTATTTCTCGACGATGCTCGACCAGTCGATGGACTGGAAAGCGGCCGAGCGTATCCGCGCCGAGTGGGGCGGGGCATTTTGCCTGAAGGGCGTGATGTCAGCCGAGGATGCTCGGCGGGCGGTCGATATTGGCGCCACCGCGATCATGGTCTCCAACCATGGCGGGCGCCAGTTGGACGGCAGCCGTGCGCCGTTCGACCAGCTGGCGGAGATCGTCGATGCTGTCTGAGACCGGATCGAGGTGATCTGCGACGGGGCATCCGGCGCGGCAGCCACGTGCTGAAGGCACTGTCGGTCGGCGCCAAGGCATGCTCCGGCGGCCGACTTTATCTGTATGCGCTCGCCGCAGCGGGGCAGCCCGGAGTCGAGCGCGCTATGGGCAAGCTGCGCGACGAGATCGAACGCGGCATGAAGCTGATGGGTGCCAAAGCGCTGGCGGACCTCGGCCGCGAGAACCTTCGTTGGCGCTAACGCTACAGCGTAGCGACACCCTCCAGCACCGGAACGCAGCGCCCACCGACTGCCGCCCTGATGCCATCGCCCTCGCGCCACGCGCGGACCTTCAGGCGGCTGATGCGGCCCATCTCCACACCCTGAAGCGCTTCATAGGCGAGCTCAGCTTCGTCACCGAGCGACAGCAGCAACGCGGCGAGCGTGGCATTGGCGCTGCCCGTGGCCGGGTCTTCCCAGGTGCCCGACAACGGCGCGAACATACGCGCCCGCAGCGGCCCCGAAGCTGGCCGGCAATAGAAGAAGATCGAGAAACGGTCAGCATCCGATGCTGCCTCGGCCATGCCCTGGCGGAACCCCGCCAGATCGGGCGCGGCACGGGCGAGCGAGTCTTCTGTCACTTCGGCCAGCACGAACTCGACGCCGACGCTGGCGCGAACGGGCAGATGCGCCGCAGTCAGAACGTCGCTCTCACCCAGGCTGAGCGCGCGGGCGATCGTAAGAGGCGGCACCTCCCCGAGCAGCGACAGCGGCTGCGGCGCGTCGATCTCCGCGCCGCCTGACGCGTCCAGCCGCACCTCCACGAGACCCGCCAGTTCCTCGAACCGGAAGCGATCCCGGCCAGGCCGCAGCTGCGCCAGCACATAGGCGGTGCCGACATTGGGGTGCCCAGCAAACGGCATTTCGGCGGTGCGGTTGAAGATGCGGACGCGGGCGTCGTTCGCCGGATCCTCGGGCGGCAGCACGAAGCTGGTCTCGCTGAGGTTCATCTCGGCGGCGAGCGACTGCATCTCCGCGTCCGACAAGCCTTCGGCATCGGTGAAGACCGCCAGCTGGTTGCCGCCGAAGCGAACGTCGGTGAAGACGTCCACCGTGCGGAACGCGTAGCGGCGGCTCATGCCAGCCCCCGCTTACCGGTCCAGTCGACCCGGCGCGTCACATACATGACCACGCCGAGCGCCACGAACAGCATGACCGATCCGATCAGCAGCGAATAGGCTTCGAGGCTGAGCAGGATATAGAGCACCGCGTAGAGCGCGGCCAGAAGCCCGCCGACCCAGGCGGCGCGGCGCCAGCTTTTCAGCACCGCAGCGGAGTAAGCGGCGATCTGACCGATGATCGCGGCGCTGGCGATCAGATAGGCGGCAGTGAATCCGATCACTTCGGCAAGTGCGAGCAGCAGCACGAAGAACAGCACCAGCCCAACGCCGACCAACAGATATTCGACGCTGGCGACAACGACGCCGCCGATCACGTCGAACATCAAAAAGGTTAGGAAGGTGAAGCCGATGAACAGGAAGCCGTATTTAACGGCGCGGTTGACCTGGGAGTAGAGATCGACCGGCTGGACGAGCGTGACGCGGGCGCGGTCCTCGGCGGCGGGAACCCCAGTCATATCGAGGCTGCGATCGACCCGGCTCGGCTCGGCCTGGCCGGGATCGCGGACTTCGACCAGCGACTTGCCGAGGGCAAGATTGCCGAGCCGGTAGGTGGCGGTGAAGCCATCGTTGTCCACGCTGCGGGTCGCGGGCAGGAAGCCGCCCTGGAAACTCGGATGAGGCCATGCCGATTTCAGCGTCCAGCGCGTGTCGCCCGCCTGCGGTGCCAGCGTCAGATGCGCATTGCCGCGCATCGTATAGGCGAAGTCGCTGATGAGCGGAGCCGACCGGATCGCAGAAGCGTCCAGCGGTGCGTAGAAGCCCGAACCTGCCGTTTCGGATGGTCCCTTGCCCGGCTGCAGCGCCAGCGGCGCGCCGCCGACGCTGACGCGGGGCGGGGCGCCGAACAGGCCCCGCGCGTCGGACAGACCGAAGCGGAGCTCGGCGCGGTCGAAGGCGAGGCGCTCTTGAGATACGCCGTAGCGGGCGAGATCGGCGGGGAGGGCGAAGCGGGCGCGGCCTTTCACGCCGGCCTCGTAGACAACTGCCTCATAGATCGAACGCTGCCGTCGCTCCGGTTTTAGCTGAGTGTCGATCTCGGCCACTTGCGGAGACAGCACCAGTTCACGCCACACATCCCGACTGCGTGTGATCTGTTTGCCGCCCTCTGTGACTGTCTCGGAGGCCTGATCGAGATAGGGAATGACCAGGAAGGGGCCAGCGATGGTCTGCGGACCGCCCCAGCCTTCGGCGATGGATGCGCGGGCCGTCTCCGACTGCGACTGCCGGTCATAGACCAGCAGATAGACCGAGAAGAGCGGGATCGCGAGCAGCAGACCAATCAGGCCGGCGAATAGGAACTTGGCGCCGGGCGTGCGTTCGCGCCGGGCGGTAGGCGTATCGTCCATCTATCTCTCCGTTCAGCCGTTCCATATCAGCGACGAAACGAGCGTGGCCAGTCGCAATCTGTCGCCGAGTGTCGCTTCGCCCGTCGCGCGCTTCAGGGTATGGACAGACGAGACAGGTCATCAGGACGGCGCAAGCGCGCCGCACCGGGGAACACAATATGCTGAAAAGACTGACTCTCTGCCTGCTTATGACGATCGCGGCCGCGCCTGTGACGGCACAGACCACGCCCGACCTTGGCACCCGCGTCAACAAGATCGAGCGGGAGTTGCGCGCGGTGCAGCGCAAGGTCTTCCCGGGCGGCCAGCCGCTGGAGCCGGAGATCGTCGCGCCGACACCGGCGCCGACGCCCGTGGCGCCGACCACGTCGCCCATCGCCGACCTGACGTCGCGCGTTGATGCGCTGGAAGGGCAGATCCGATCGATGACCGGCCAAGTCGAGCAAAATGGCTTCAAGCTGCGTCAGCTGGAGGAGCAGGTGAAAAGGCTGACGGACGAGGCCGCCGCCCGCGCCGCGGCGCCCGCCCCCACTCCGACGGTCACCAACGATCCGACCCCCCTGGTCGAGGAACCGCCGGCCGAACCCGGTGGCATCGAGCGCCCTTCAACCGGCGACGCGGCTGAGGACGCCTACTCCTACGGCTTTCGCCTCTGGCAGGGGAAGCGCTATGCCGAGGCGCAAGCCGAGCTGAAGCGCATGGCGGAACGCTATCCCGAGCACCGCCGCGCCTCCTATGCGCAGAACCTGCTCGGCCGCGCCTATCTGGACGAAGGCAAGCCAGCGCTGGCCGCGGTTGCGCTCTACGACAGCTACAAGAAATGGCCGCAGGGCGAACGGGCGGCAGAGAGCCTCTACTGGCTCGGACAGGCCCTCACTCGACTCAAAAAGCCGACCGACGCGTGCAAGGTCTATGCGCAGTTCGGTGACGATTATGCCGCCACCGCATCTGCGAGCCTCAAGGCGCAGGTGGCAGTCGGCCGCAAGCAGGCCAAGTGCGCCTAGGGTGAGGCAGGCGACCGGCCAGATCGAGATCGCGACGCCCGGCGCCGGCCTGGTCGAGCTTACGGATCGGGTCGGCGCCTGGATCGCGGAGCAGGCGATGGGAGAGGGATTGCTGACCCTGTTCTGCCGGCACACTTCGGCGTCGCTGATCATCCAGGAGAATGCCGCGCCTGAGGTGAAAACAGACCTGCAGCGCTATCTCGAGCGGATCGCCCCCGAGGACCCCTCTGCTTACGCGCATGACGATGAGGGGCCGGACGACATGCCGGCGCACCTGCGCACCGCGCTCACCGGCGTAAACCTGTCGATCCCGCTGATTGGCGGCCGCCTGGCGCTGGGCACCTGGCAAGGCATTTATCTGTTCGAACATCGCCGTCGCCCGCACCGGCGCAGCGTCGCCATGCATCTGATCGGCATATGAAGCGGGCGCTGGGCAGCGCGGGCGTGCTGCTGTTCCGGCGCAATAACCAGTGCCTGGAAGTGCTGCTCGCGCGTCCCGGCGGTCCCTATTGGCGCAACCGCGATGCAGGCGCCTGGCAGATCCCGAAGGGCGCGATAGAGACGGGCGAGGGGCCACTTGAAGCCGCGCTCCGCGAGACGCAGGAGGAACTCGGCTTTTGTCCTGCTGGAGAGCCGCTGCCGTTGGGCCAGTTGCGGCAGGCGGGCGGCAAGCTTGTCGAGGCCTTCGCTATCGAAGCGGCGTTCGACCCCCAACGGCTGGTCAGCAACAGCTTCGAGATGGAATGGCCGCCCCGCAGCGGCCGGCACCAGCATTTTCCCGAAATCGGGGAAGTGCGCCGGTTCGAGCTAGAGGAGGCGCGGGCCATGGTGCTGCCGAGCCAGTTGCCATTTCTGGACCGCATCGAGGCGGTGCTCGCGGGCCGGCCATGGAGCTGATCCTGGTCGCGCGGCGTAGCGGCAGCCACCGCCGCGCTGACCTTCTATTCCGGCTTCGCATGGACTGCTCGTCTCCGCGACCCTGGCTAGCGGGATCGACAAGGTGACGATTGCATCGGTCCACTTTAGCGTGGCGCTGCTGCTCTTCTTTATGGGAGCGGCGCTGGCAAGCGGCCTGATCGGGACGACGGCCTGAAGCAGAGGTATGATGTTCTACCCCCTCTTGATGTTTGCATTGCTGCCCCCCGAAGAAGAAGCGTGGCAGACGATTACCGTCACCGCTCAGCCGAGCAGCGGCCGCGTGCTGCCCCCGCAGGTCGAGATCGGCGAGGAGCGGCTGCTCGCGCGGCAGCCGCACAATGTCGCGGAGGCGTTGGAGGGGCTGCCGGGCGTCGCCACCCGCACCAACTCGCGCGGCGAGACGATCGCGCGGGTGCGCGGCAGCGAAGAGCGGCAGACGCAGGTGTTCCTCGACGGCGCGCCGCTGGCTGTGCCGTGGGACGGGCGTGTCGATCTGGGCGTGATCCCCGCCGGACTGATCGGATCGGTGAGCGTGATCAAGGGCGCGGTGCCGATCGAATATGGCGCCAATGCTGTGGCCGGCGTGGTCGATCTCCGGACGCGGTCCGGGGGCGAGCGCAACTTCCGGGCGATGGCGGAAGTCGGCAGCTATGCCTTCGGCCAGGGATCGCTGGTGGCAACATTGCCCGTCGCCGGAGTCGACCTGACCTTTGCGGCGTCGGGGGTGACGCGCGATGGGGAGGCGGTCGCCGATCTCGACGCCCTGCCGTTCAGCCAGCCGCGCGCGAACCGCCGGCTCAACACCGATCTCGAGAGTGTGACGCTGTTCGCGGCGGCGCGCTATGCGGCTGGGCCGCTGACTTTGCGCGGCTATATCCTGCACGTGGATGCGGAACGGGGCATCGCTCCGGAGTCGGACCGCAACCCGGCCGTGGATGCGCCGCGCTATTGGCGCTATCCGGAGATCGAGCAGAGCCAGGCGGCGCTGACCACCGACCTCGATCTGGGCGGCGGCTCTGCGCGGCTGGTGCTTTGGCGGCAATGGTTCGATCAGCGCATCGAGCAATATGGCAATGCGACCTACACGACCGTTCGCGCCACGCAGCAGGATGAGGACGACACCCATGGTGGGCGGCTGGTGCTGTCTACCTCACCGGGACCGCTGATGCTGCGCCTGGTGGGAACGGCGCAGACCAGCCGCCACGCACAGGTCGACATCGCCGCGCCCGCCACGACCGGGCCCCGGCTGGTCTACCGCCAGAACCTCTACACGATCGGCGGCGAGGCCGACGCGCGGCTGTTCGGGGGCCAGGCGACGGTCGGGCTGGCTTATGATAGCGCGACCAATCCGCGCACCGGCGACAAGCCGGCCCAGCCGGACAAGGACGCGCTTGCCTTTTCCGCCGCGTATCGGGTGAACGTGGCGGAGGGCGTGACCGTGGCGCTGTCAGGCGGCCGGCGCAGCCGCTTTCCTAGCGCGCGGGAATTGTTCGGCGAGGCGCTGGGCCGCTTCCTGCCCAATCCGGACCTGCAGCCGGAGCGGTCCTGGCTGGCCGATGCCGAGCTGAGCTACCAGCGGCCGGGACTGTCCTTCACGCTCAATCCCTTTTTCATCCGCAGCACGGACACGATCGCGCAGCGAGTGGTGCGGGTGAACGGCGTCAACCGTCGCCAGCGTTACAATCTGTCCGGTTCGCGCAGCTATGGCGTGGATGCAGGAGTGGCAGCGCAGATCGCGAAGCCGTTGGAGCTGGAGGTGAACGGCAGCGTGCTGTACGCCGAGGCGGACGCCGGCGCGGCGCCATTTCGCCGCCTGGTGCAGCGGCCTTCGTTCGAAGTGATGACGGCGCTGACCTGGCGGCCCGTCGAACGCCTGTCGCTGCGCGGCGAGTATCGCCGTGTCGGCCCGGCCGTCGATCTGGCGCCGAACGGCAGCAAGGCGCGGCTGCCCGCAGGCGACGAAATCAACCTGCGCGGGCGGTGGAACCTGCTCTCGCTATTCGGCGGCACCGCGCTCTGGCTCACCGCAAGTGTCGACAATGTGACCGACGATGTGATCACGCCGCAGCTCGGCCTCCCGCTGCAGGGACGGAGCTTTCGTATCGGCTTTCAGATCGGCTAGGACGGCCACACAAAGACAAAAATCGGAGAGAAGATGACCAAGACATTCGCCGCGCTGCTGCTCGCCACTGCCGCACCCGCACTTGCCGATGAAGGCATGTGGCTGCCGAGCCAGACAGGCGCGATTGCCGAGCAATTGCGCGCGGCCGGGCTGCAGCTCGACCCGGCCAAGCTCGGCAATCTGCAGCAGCCGCCACTGACTGCCATCGCTTCATTGGGCGGCTGCTCGGCCGCGTTCCTGAGCCCGCAAGGGTTGGTCGCGACCAACCATCACTGCGTCTATGGCTCGATCCAGTACAACTCAAAGCCCGGACAGGATTATCTGACCGACGGCTTCCTCGCCGCGTCGCTATCCGACGAGCTGCCCACTGCGCCGGGCACACGCGTCTATGTGATCGAGGACCTGCGCAACGTCACGCCGGCGATGCTGAAGGGCGCGGCCAGGCTGACCGGACGCGCGCGCTACGACCGGCTGGAGACGAACCGGAAGGGGCTGATCGCCGCGTGCGAGAAGCAGGCGTCGCGCCGTTGCGACGTGCGGCCCTATTTCGGCGGGCAGACCTATTATCTGCAGCAGCAGCTCGAGATCAAAGACGTGCGGCTGGTCTATGCGCCGGCCGGTGGCGTCGGCAATTTCGGCGGCGAGACGGATAATTGGATGTGGCCGCGCCACACCGGCGATTTCGGCTTCTACCGCGCCTATGTCGCGCCCGACGGCTCTTCCGCGCCGTTTGCCAAGGAGAATGTGCCGTACAAGCCCAAGGCGTTCCTGAAGATCGCCGAGCACGGCGTCGAGGAAAACGACTTCATCATGGTCGCTGGATTTCCGGGCGTGACCTTCCGCCACCGGACGGCTGCCGAGGCCAAGTTCGCGTTTGAGACGCTGACGCCGCTCCAGCAGCGGCTGCTCAACGAATATTCCGACCGCATCATCAGCGCGACGGCCGGTAACGAAGCGGCGAACATCAAATATGCGTCGATCTTGAAGGGCGCCGACAACTACAAGAAGAAATATATCGGCGAACTCGCCGGCGCCGAGGCGATGGGGCTGATCGAGAAGAAGGAGGCCGAAGAGGCCGCCTATCGCGCCTGGGTCGCCGCCGATCCCAAGCGGCAGGCCGAATACGGCCCGGCCATCGCCGAACTCGACCGGCTGGTGGCAGCGCAGAACGCCTATGAGCTGGCGGACGCACGGCGTGCGCTGCTGAACCGTGCCCAACTCTATTCGGCCGCGCGCCGCGCCTATCGCTGGGCGCAGGAGCGCGCCAAGCCGGATGCGCAGCGCGAGCCGGGCTATCAGGACCGCGACCGTGCGTTCCTCGAGCAGAGCCTGACCGCGATCGAACGGCGCTACGATCCCGCCATCGACCGCGCCATCCTGGAGCATGCGCTGGCTGAGTACCGCAAGCTGCCGAGCGCCGAGCGGGTGTCGAGCTACGACGCCGCGCTGCCCCAGGCGCTGGACGGCCTCTATTCGGGCATTCAGATCGGCGACACCAAAATGCGGGTCGGTTTGCTCGACCAGCCGGTCTCCGCTTTCCAGTCCTCGAGCGATCCGTTCGTGCGGCTCGCCGTCGCCACCTACGACGAGGACCTCCGCCGCGAGGCGGAGGCTAAGGCGCGGGCCGGCGACATCCAGAGGGCACGCTCGGCCTATATGACGGGCCGGCTCGCATTTGCGCAGAGCCAGGGCAAGTCGCTCTACCCGGACGCCAATGGCTCGCTGCGCTTTACGTGGGGCAAGGTGATCGGTCGCGCACGCGATGGGCAGATCTGGACGCCGTTCACTACCGCCGAGGGGTTGGCTGCCAAGCACACGGGTAAGGGCGAGTTCGACGCCCCCGACAAGATGATCCAGCTGATCCAGGCCAAGGATTATGGCCGCTATGCCTCGCCGACGCTGCGCACGCTGCCGGTGGACTTCCTGTCGACGGTGGACATCACCAACGGCAATTCCGGCTCCTCGACGCTGAACAGCCGCGGCGAGTTCGTCGGCCTCGCTTTCGACGGCACGCTCGACGGCGTGGTCAGCGACTGGATGTTCAATCCCGCAGTCAACCGCACCATCCATGTCGACAGCCGCTTCATGCTGTGGACGATGGACAAGGTCGACGGCGCGCACCGATTGCTCGATGAGATGGGGGTGCAGCGCTGAGGTGACCGTCAGCCACGATTATCTGCACGAGCATCATGACCGGAATGCGCGGCGGACCCAGTGGGTCGTCGCGCTGACCGCGATCATGATGGTGGGCGAGATCGTCGCCGGCTATCTGACCGGGTCGATGGCGCTGCTCGCCGATGGTTTCCACATGGCAACGCATGCGGGGGCGCTGGGGGTGGCTGCGATCGCCTATCGCTACGCGCGCGCCCACGCCCATGACGCGCGCTACAGCTTCGGCACCGGCAAGGTGGGCGATCTAGCGGGGTTTGCCTCGGCATTGATCCTGGCGGTGTTCGCGATCGGCATTGCCGGGGAGTCGGTCGCGCGGCTGTTCGACCCCATCCGCGTGGACTTCGGCGATGCGACCCTGGTCGCCGTAATCGGCCTGCTCGTGAACCTGGTCAGCGCAGCGCTGTTGTTCGACCGCCACCATCATCACGGCTCCGGCGAGCACCATCATCACCATGACAACAACCTGCGCGCGGCCTATATCCACGTTCTGGCCGACGCGCTGACGTCGGTGCTCGCGATCGCGGCGCTGCTCGCGGGGCGCTACCTGGGGCTGGTGTGGCTCGACCCTGTGATCGGCATCGTGGGTGCGCTCGTCATCGCGCGATGGTCGTGGGGGTTGATGAAGGACACGGCCGGGACCCTGCTCGACCGCACCGACGCTCGCACCGCTGACAAGGTGCGCGCCCTGCTCGAGCCTCAGGAGCGGATCGTCGACCTGCACGTATGGCGGTTGGGGCCGGGCGCCCTGGCGGTGATTGTGGACCTCGCCGAGCCAGCGGATTTAGCCGCCGCCCGCGAGCGGCTGCGAGCGGTGCGCGGGGTCGTACATCTGACCGTGCAGGCGCACTGAAGTTCGTTACGCGCTCGCAATGTCGTGTTGGAGCTTCGGCTGATCGTTCCTGAACAGAAACGGCTGCCAAATACCCCCTTTTCTGAACGGCTTGCCGTTGCCGGTAACCAAGGTCGTGATAGCTTCTTCAACGACGCGACTCTCATAAGAGCATCAAGCGGAGAGCCCGCGTCGGTCGGTTAAGGGGAAGTCACATGATTGGTCGCCGTTTAAGCGCTTTGGCGCTCCTATTGTCGTGCGCGTCCGCGCCGCTCCAGGCCAGCGTCGATTCGGCGCTCAACCGCGATTGCTGGAACGGTGTCGAACTGGAGGCGCTGAAGGTCCAGCGGTTCAAGACGATGCTGCTGGTCGCCATGCTCAACTGCCGCGATATGGAGCCGGCGATGGCGGCGGATTACAACCGCTTCATCCGCGCCAATCGCGATCTGATCGCGCGCAAACAGGCGGTGGTGCGCGAGCATTTCATCCGCACCATGGGGCCGTCGGCCGGCCTCAATGCCTATTCCAACTTCGAAACCTCGCTTGGCAATCGCTATTCGGACGCCGATTTCGACGAACAGCGCTGCGCCGGCATGGCGCAGGACGCCCGCTTCGCCGGCTACGTGTCGGAAGGCGAGCTGATGGACCTGATCCGGTCGGTTCCGGACGAGGATCGTCTCGCCACTTGCCGCGCGGAGCCGCGCTTCGTCGCTCGACGCGAATGGGCGCCGCCGCAGCCGCCGATCTACGCCGAAGCCGCAGAAGCGCCCGCGCCGGAAGTCGCCATCGCACCACCGCCGCCCGCGCCGATGCCCGCAAAGGCCGCCGAGCCGGTCGAAGTGGCGCAGAATGAGTGGCCTGATCTCGCGCCGGTCGAGCCCGAAGGCCCGGCGCGGGCGATCGATCCGAATGCGGTGCGGGTTGCGGAAGCGACGCCTGCGCCGGCTCCGGAGCCGGCGGTAGAGAAGGTAGCGGAGCCGGTGCAGCTGGCGTCAGTGGAGGTAACCAAGCCTGCCGCTCCCGATCGGGTGCAGGCGGTACGCGAAGCGGCGAAGGCGCTGCGGGAGGCATTGGCCGCGCTCGAAGCCGGCGAGGCCGACACGACCAAGTGAGAAGGACTGCCCTCCCCGTCCGCGGGGAGGGTATTCTTACGCCGCGCGGCGCTGGGTCGCGTTCAGCCAGGCGCGGGCCTGGCGCTGAGCCTCGGCGATTTCGCGCGCGGACATGTCCTCGGCCACTTCGGCGCGGCACTCGGCGGCGCGGGACGAGCCCGACAGCGCCGACAGGTTGAACCACTTATGCGCTTCGATCAGGTCGACATCGAGACCGCCGGCGCCCGACGAATAAGCGATACCGAGATCGAAGCACGCGTCCGGATCGCCGCGCGCGGCATCGGCCAGTCTTGATTCGATCAGAAACGCTGCACTCTTGTAGCTGCTGCCCATGCCAGCTTCCCCTTCTGCTGCATGACACAGATTGGGAGCAGGGTGTTCAAGAATGGTTAACGGCGCCGCGCGCCATTGCGGCTTAGCTCGCGAGTGCGCGGATCATTCGCACCCAATGGTCGACATTGTCGTCGAGCGCCTTGACCGGCAGCCGCTCGTCGCGGCCATGTGCGCGCTCGTCGTCCGGCGAGACGATCCAGCTGCCATCGACGCCGTACACAGGGATCCCGACGGCGCGGAATTCCTTGCCGTCGGTCGCGCCCGTCGACATTTGCGGGATGACCTGAGTCTTAGGAAACATCGCCTGCACCGATCTGGTGTAAGCGCCGACCACGTCGGGGCGCAGCGGCGACACCGGCGTCGGCACGTTGGGCGTGCCGAAAGAGGTGACCTCGACATTGGGGCCGACGATCGTCTTCAGCTCGGCCTCGATCACCTTCGGCTCCATCCCGGGCAGGATGCGGCAGTTGACGCGTGCCTGGGCAAGCTGCGGCAGAGCATTGTCGGCATGGCCGCCATTGAGCATGGTCGCGACGCAGCGGGTGCGGGTGGTGCCCACTTCCAACTCGCTTGCTTCGATTGCGTCCGCCGCGGCGCCGTCGTTGGGGTCGGCGACCCAACGGCGCATCGCCTCGCCCAGCGGCCCGCTCTCCTGCTTGGCGCGCTCGGCGAAATAGGCGCGGGTCGTCTCGTTGAGCGCGGGTGCGAAGCGGTGCGCCTCCAGTTTCTTGAGCGCGGTCGCGAGTTCATAAATCGCATTGTCCGGCCGCGGGCGGGAGCTGTGGCCGCCGCGGTTGCGAACGGTCAGGTCATAGCTCTGATAGGTCTTCTCCGCCGTCTGCAGCCCGAAGCCGAGCGACCGGCCGTCGCTGGTGAAGGCACCGCCGCCGCCATCGGAGTTGAGACCGTATTCCGCGTCGGTCCAGCCCTTCTTCCGCCACTCCGTCGCGCCCAGTTTGGCGCCGTTCATCTCCGTCTCTTCATCGCCGGTAAAGAAGACGATCAGGTCGCGCTTCGGCTTGAAGCCCTCTGCCTTGAGCTTCAGCAGCGCGGCGGTGACGGCGCCATTGCCCGATTTGATGTCGGTGGTGCCGCGGCCATAATAATAGCCGTCCTTCTCGATCAGCTTGAAGGGGTCGACCGACCAATCGGAGGCCTTCGCCTCGACCACGTCCATGTGCGACATCAGCAGGATCGGCTTGGCTTTGGCCGTGCCGGCGGCAGGCCAGCGCACGATCAGCGCGGCGGTGTTGTCGCCCTTCTGCCCTTCGTAAGGCTCGACGCGCACATCGGTGAAGCCCGCCTTCTTATATTCGGCCGCGAGGTAGTCGGCATATGCGACATGTTGGCCGCGCCCGGCGACGGTCGGAAAGGCGATCGCCTTGTCGAGCAGCTCGCGTGCCTTGGCATGCCATTGATTGTCGGCGGGAGTGGCGATGGCTGAGGTGGAGAAGAACAGGCCGGCCAGCATCAGTGCGCGCATTTCAATTTCCCTCTGTCACCCCGGACTTGATCCGGGGTCCACCTGTTCTGAGCTCAGTAGAGGAGAAGGTGGATGCCGGATCAAGTCCGGCATGACGATTTAGGAGAAACCATGCCCCTCGGCGAGATAGTCGTCGGAGCGCATTTCCATCAACCGGCTGACGGTGCGTTCGAACTCGAAGCGGCCGTCGCCCTTCTCGTAGAGCTCCTCCGGTTCGGCATCGGCGGCGGCAAGGAGCTTGACCTTCTGCTCGTAAAGGGCGTCGATCAGCGTCACGAACCGCGCCGCCTCGTTGCGGTTCTCCGGCCCCAGGCGCGGGATGCCGACCAGAATCACGGTGTGGAAGCGCCGCGCGATGGCGAGATAGTCGGCGGCGCCGCGTGCTTCGCCGCACAGCCGCTTGAACGAGAAGACGGCGACGCCCTTCAGGCTCTTGGGCACGTGCAGCGTGCGGCCGCCGGGCACGGGAATGTCCTCGGTCGGCACATGGGCGCGGTCTTCGGGCGGATAGTCGGTCAGGCGAAAGAAGGCGTCGGACAGCGCGTTGGTCGCTTCGGGGCCGTTCGGCACGTGCCAGCTCTTCAGGCCCGACATGCGCTGCATCCGGTAATCGGTCGGACCGTTCAGCGGCAGCACGTCCAGCCGCTCCTCGATCAGGCCGATGAAGGGGAGGAAATGCTCGCGGTTGAGCCCGTCCTTGTAGAGGTCGCGCGGCGGCCGGTTTGACGTCGCGACGACGACCGTGCCGGCATTGATCAACTGGGTGAACAGCCGCGACAGGATCATCGCGTCGGGGGAGTTGTTCACCACCATCTCGTCGAACGCGATCAGCCGCGCCTCGCCTTTCAGCGCTTCAACCACGGGGGGGATCGGATCGCCGGCCTCTTTCTGGCGCTCGACGCGGAGCCGGTCATGCACTTCCAGCATGAACTCGTGGAAATGGACGCGCCGCTTCCGCTCGATCCGCACTTCGGAAAAGAACAGGTCCATCAGCATCGATTTGCCGCGACCCACCCCGCCCCAGAGATAGACGCCGCGCGGCTCCGGTTGGGGCTTGGACGTCAGGCGCCACAGAATACTGCCGCGTTTCGGCGCCGTCTCCAGCTCGGCCGAGAGCCGGTCGAGAAGGGCGGCAGCCTCTGCCTGAGCCGGGTCGGGCCGAAGCTCCCCGGCGCGGACAAGTGTCTGGTAGCGGTCGGTTACATGTCCCACGTGCACCCGGTTAGTGGCAGCAACAGCCAGTGTGAAGCGCGGCTAAGTGGTTGTCCTCAGTTGTTGGCGGCGCTCCGCTCAGGCATAAGGCACGGCAATGGCGACCCTTGCTCACTCCGCACCGGACACGTCCGAGGCCCCAGCGCCGCCGATCGTCTATGGCACGTCGCGCAAGCGCGACTGGAAAGGCGCGTGGTCGGCCCTGCGCAAATTGCTCGCGAATAGCGATGACACGGTCCAGGCCTTCGTGATCATGCGCGCGCTGAACGCCGACACGCCAGCGCTGCAATATCGCAAGCTGCTGGAGACGCCGGGCGGCGGGCGGATTGCCTACAAGCGCAGGGAGCTGTCGGAGCTGTTCAGCGAACCGAAATTCCTGGAAAGCTTCCGGCCAGGCACGGTCGGCTCCGCCTATCGCGACTTTCTCGGCCGCACCGGCTACACCGCAATGGGCCTGGCCGAAGTGTCCGGCGCGCAGGAGATGCAGGACGAACTCGAGCATCCCTATGGCTGGTTCGGCCGCCGCGAGCGCGACCTTCATGACATCTGGCATGTGCTGACCGGCTATTATGCCGACGAGCCGCTCGGCGAGTCCTGCCTGATCGCTTTCTCCTACGCACAGACCGACGGGCTTGGCTGGGCGGTGATTTCCGGCGGCGCCGCGATCAAGTCGCTGAAGATCACTGGCGAAACCGCCTATTTTCATGCCGTGTGGGAAGGCTATCGCAACGGCAAGCGCGCCGCCTGGCTCTCCGGCGAGGATTATGAACGGCTGCTCCACGAACCGCTGGACCAGGCTCGCCGTCGACTGAATATTCCGGAGCCGGTCCAGTATTTGAAGGCGCAGAAGCGCCTGGCGGAGCAGGGGCTGACGGGGCTGTAGTTCCCTCATCTGCCCGCTAGAGCGAGGGCGTGATCGCGCGCCTTTCGCTGACGGACTTCCGTTCCTATCCTGACCTGGTTCTCGAGCCGGGGCCGGGGCTTGTCATCCTCACCGGGGAGAATGGGGCGGGAAAGACGAACCTGCTCGAGGCCGTGTCGATGCTGGCGCCGGGGCGCGGGCTGCGGGGCGCCGTGCTGTCGCAAATGGTACGGCAAGGGCGCCTGGGCGGCTTTACGGTTGCGGCGCGGTTAAACGATGGCGTGGAGCTGGGCTGCGGCACCGTCGCCGCGGCGCCCGAACGGCGGATCGTGCGGATCAACGGAGTCGCCGCGGCGGCGAACGCACTGGCCGAGCGGGTCGCGGTGCTGTGGCTGACGCCGGCGATGGATCGGCTGTTCACAGACAGCGCTGGCGCACGGCGGCGCTTTCTCGACCGCCTGGTGCTGGCGCTGGAGCCGGCCCATGCGCACCACGCGGCACGCTATGAAGCCGCCATGCGCGCGCGGACGCGGCTGTTGACTGGCGACGCGCCTGCCGATCCGGCGTGGCTGACCGCCCTAGAGGTCCAAATGCAGGAACATGGCGACGCCCTGGCATCGGCCCGGATGCGCACGGTCGATGCCCTGCGGGAGCGGATCGCGAGCGCTCCTGAAAGCCTGTTCGCGCGGGCGGGCATCATCCTGTCCGGGGATTCGGGGCCTTGGGGCTTTGCGGCTAACCGGTCCGTAGACGCCGATGCAGGACGCGCCACCCAGGGGCCCCATCGGCATGACCTGAGCGTGCTGCACCTGGCCAAGGGCCAGTCTGCGGCGCTCTGCTCAACGGGCGAGCAGAAGGCGCTGCTAATCGGAGTCATCCTTGCCCATGCCGACCTCGTTGCGGAACGGGCCGGAGCCCCGCCCGTGCTGCTGCTGGACGAAGTGGCGGCCCATCTCGATCCGGGCCGGCGGGCCGCGTTGCTGGAAAGGCTGCAGGCGCAGGGCGGGCAGGTCTGGATGACCGGGACGGAGCCCGCCTTGTTCGCCGCAGCGCCATTCAGCGCCGACCGTTACCTTGTAGCCGACGGGACGATCGCTCCGGCTTAACCTTTGTTGTTTTCAGTTAATGAAACCGTTTGCCCCCTCCCTCCGTTGAAGCGCTGTGAAGAGGAGGAACAGTTATGCGTAAGTTGCTTACCGCGTTCGCCATGACCGCGACAGTCGCGACCGGCGTACCCGCGGTTGCCGGCGGCCAGTATTACGGCACCTATGGTTCTGGTCAGGTGGCGAATAACAATGGCGGTTACTATGCCGACGGTTTCTATCGCGACCGCAATGGCGTGTTGCGTGACCGTAACGGTAACCGGGTCAGCGAAGCTGTCGCGTCCGGCACCTATGGCTCCAGCCAGGTCACCCCGAACAACAGCGGCTATTATGCCGATGGCGTTTATCGCGACCGCTATGGCGTGATGCGCGATCGCTATGGCAATCGCGTCAGCGAAACTGCTGTCGCGGCCAACGTAAATGCTGACGGCTTCTATGTGGACAGCCGCGGCACGCTGCGCGACCGTCGCGGCCGGATCGTCACCGCCAACCGGGCCGAGCGCAACGGCTGGTATCGCGACAATCGCGGCTATTGGGCCAGCGGCAGCGCGGGTTATGCCCAGAACGGCTATTACCGCGACCGCAACGGCGTGCTCCGCGACCGCAACGGCAACCGCGTCACAGAGCAGACTGCCTATAGCAACGGTCAAACCTGGGTCGGCACCGATGGCCGTACCTATTGCCGCCGCAGCGATGGCACGGTCGGCACGATCGTCGGCGGCGTTGCCGGCGCTCTTATCGGCAAAGCCATTGGCGGCACGATCGGCGCCGTAATCGGCGGAGCCGGTGGCGCGCTGGGCGGGCGTGAGATCCAGCGCAGCTCGACCGACTGCCGCTAACAACCCCTGAGCGGGTGAAGAGAGGCGGGGCCCGCGGGTCCCGCCTTTTTCGTTGCCTGCCGTTCAGCCGGGTCGAGCTAAGCTCGGGCAATCAGGTTCCAATGGAGGGGTTTATGCGCAATCTTTTGATCGCTTCGGCGTTAGCCGCCGGACTCGTCGGCCAGGCGGTCGCACAGCCGTCACCGCCGGCCCGTTATGACGATCGTTATGACGACCGCCGCTATGACGACCGTTACGAGGACCGAGGCTCTTACGACATCCAGGCGGCGCAGCGCCGCTTTGACGCTGCTCAGGCGCGGTTCGATCGCGAACGCGACCTCTACGAGCGCGAGCGCCGCACGTTTGAGGACGCCCGTGCGCGCTATGAAACGGATCGCGAGCGCTATGCCTATCGCGGCCAGACCTGGCGCGGCTCTGATGCACGGACCCATTGCCGCCGTCGCGACGGGACGGTGGGCACGATCGTCGGTGGGGTGGCGGGCGCCTTGCTCGGCCGCGCCATCGATGGCGGCCGGCGCAGTGCGGTGGGCACGATCATCGGCGGCGGCGCCGGCGCAGTTGCCGGCCGCGCCGTAGAACAGGGCAGCACTCCGCCCGAGTGCCGCTGACCGATAAGTTGACACGACCCGCCTCGCCGTCCGGAACGGCGCGGCGGGCCTGATCGCTCCTGGTCCACGCCCACTGTGGCGTGAACGGACAAGGAGTGTTCACATGCTACGCACCATCATCGCGGCGAGCCTGGTTGCGGCCAGCACGCCCGTGGTTGCCCAGACCTCGGATACCGACGGCATGGCGCCACCAGCCACGACGGATTCCGGCGATTGTCGTTGAGAACAGTCCGGAGCGCGCGAAACTGGCTGACAAGGCCGTGCCCACCACCGTAGCGACGAAAGGCGAGATCAAGCTGGCCGTCGACACCGAATGGTGGAAGTTCGACAAGGATCGTTCGGGCGGGCTCGATCAGGCCGAGTTCAACCGGATGCTGCACAAGTTCCAGAAGGCAGCGCTGTCGGGCCCGAGAACCGTCGAGGAAGCGGGGCGCGCCGCGGCCGCCGCCTTCGTCACTGCCGATGTGGACAAGGACGGCAAGATCAATCGGGACGAATTCGTCGGCCTGCTGCAATCGCCGGCAGCGAGCTAGTCGCTTCTGAAAAAGGGCCGGAGGATCGCTTCTCCGGCCCTTTATTGCCTAGTGCACGTGCCCGGAGGAAGGGTACATGAGCGTCCGCAGGCCCTTGCGCTCGAACGGCGCCCACTCGCCTTCACCCTGCGCCAACCGGTCGGCGATCGCGTAAAGCACCGACGCGTTGACGCCGAGGCCGCAATGGCTGCCATAGACTTCGATATTGTCGGTGGTCGCGTCTTCCGGCTCACAGCAATTCTGCCATGCGACGACGCCGTCCGCCTTGGTATAGATCGCCGTCGAGGGCACCGGAGGCGTTTGCCGGCTCTCGCGCAGCTGCGCCTGAGTGTGTGCGTCCGACATGCGCTGGCCGGTGAGCGTCTCATAGGCCTGCATGACATTGGTCGCGCGGGGATTGCCGGTGAACGGCGAGCCCAGCGAGATCACCTGCCGGACCTTATCCGGCCGGCGCCGCGCGACCTGGCGCGCCATGACGCCGCCTAGAGACCAGCCTATGATCGAGACCTGGCGGCCGGTTTCGGCGTAGATGGCATCGAGCCGCTCGATCAGCTTCTCGCCTTCGCGGCCGATCGCCTTGGGACCAAGGTTCCGGCCCAGCTCCCAGGCATAGGGCGTGTATCCGAGTGCCTGGAGATAGCGGCGCAGCAGTGTCGTCGAAGCATCGGTGGTGACGAAACCCGGAAGCACCAGCACCGGATGGCCGTCGCCGCGCGGCGCGCTCATCAGCAGCGGCCCGAACCAGGGCAGCGAGCCCAGCTCAGCCAGCGCCCGTGGCAGCTCGGAGAGCGCCAGCAGCTTGGAGGGCGGTGCAATCCGCTCGCTCGCATGAAGTGAAGTCAAAGCAAAACGCCTTTCCGTTTACGTAAGCCGTCCAAACGCTTGTTAAGGCTTTTGTGTCCGACGCTTACGCCCTCCCCCAACCGAAAGCCTCGTGCCTGGCCGCCAACTGCGCCATGTCCAGGCTGAGGATCGCGAGATCATGCAACTGGCCTTGCCGGTCCATCACATGATCCTTCAACAAGGCTTCCCCCCGAAAGCCGCTTTCTTCGAACAGGCTGATCGCGCCCTGCTGATCGGGCGTCATCTGTGCGACCAGCTTCTTGAGTTCTCGTTGCTGAGCCGCAGCGAACATCTCGTCAAGCAGCCGCCGGCCGACGCCCTGTCCGCGCAGCTCCGGCGAGACGAGCAGTCGCACTTCCCCGACATGCGTCGACCAGCCGAGCGGATCGCGCACCAGCGCGCAGGTGGCGACGATCGCGTCGCCGTCTTCGGCCACGAAGCTGTCGATGAAGCCGTCCTCCACTGCCTCGGCCCAGGCTTCGATCACCTTGCGGTGCTTCAGGTCGCGGCTGAGGAAGAGCAGGTCGTGCTCCGGCAGCGCGCGCGAGAAGCGGAGCATCGCCTCCATGTCGTCGCTGCGGAAGCGGCGGATGTTGACGGGCAAATCGGTCACAGCGAACGCTCCTGAAGCCATTGGTCGAGCTTCGGCCATAGCCGTTTGATCGCGTTGCCGCCCGCGACCAGGCTGACATGCCCGCCTTTGAGGACGACCTCTTCCTTGTCGGCGGATCCGACCATGTCGATCAGCGGCGCGGACGCAGCGCTTGGCACGATATGATCATGCTCGGCCGCCACGTGCAGGAAGGGAACGGTGATATCCTTCAGGTCAACGGCGCGGCCCGCCACGTCCATTGTGCCTTCCTTGAGCCGGTTTTCCCACATCAGCTTCTTAGTCGTTTCGCGAAAATATTCGCCGGCGAGCGGCAGCATGTCGGTCGCCCAACGGTCGAACATGCGAAAACTCTTCACGAACTCATCATTCCAGAGATTGTCTAGCAATCGTATCTGCCCGGCGATCTGTCCGGCCGGCCGCAGCATGCTGAACGCGGTATAGAGCATGTCGGCCGGGCAGCAGCCGAAGGTGTCGACCAGCCGGTCCACATCGAAGAAGCGCTGGTCCGACCAGGCCTGGAACATTTCCATCTTCTTGAAGTCGACCGGCGTGGTGAAGGTGACGAGATTCTTCATCGGCCCGTCGGGGTGGAGGGCCGCCCAGAGCAGCGACAGCACGCCGCCAAAGCAATAGCCGACGACGGTGACGTCGGGCTCGCCGGTCTCTTCGGCAATGCGGTCGATCGCGGCGGGAATGAAGTCGAGGACGTAATCCTCAAGGCTGAGGTTGCGCTCGTCGGGACGCGGCGGCGACCAGTCGAGCATGAAGACGTCGTAGCCGCGCTTCAGCAGGAACTCGACCAGGCTCTGGCCCGGCACCATGTCGAAGATATAGCCGCGGTTGGTGGTCGCCATCACCAACAGGATCGGCACCCGGTACACTTCGTCGGACTGTGCGCGGTAGTGATAAAGGTTCATCGTGCCGCGCTGGATCAGCACGTCTTTTGGGCTGGCGCCGAGGACGGGGGCCGGCGAGGCGAAATAGCCCAGGCCCTTGATGTTGCGCTGGAGGGCGCGATCGAAAGCGGTCCGCGCTTGTTCGACCAGGTCGGGCTGCGCGGCCATCAGTCCTTTTTCGGCGGCTTCTTGGTGCGCGCCGGCTTGGGCCTGTCGGCGCGGGGCGCGTCCTGGCCGGCGAGCTTGATCAGCAGCGTCTCGATGCGCGCCAGCCGCTCCTCGATGGCCGCCATGCGCTCACCGATCGCGACCAGTTCCTCGCGGCTCGGCATGTTGGCGGCGGCGAGCGCGCGGCTCATCGCGTCCTTTGCCACTTCCTGCGCCTTCATCGAAGCGGAGGTTGCGCCCTGCACCGTGCGGGCGAACTCGCCCGACTTCATCAGCTCGGAGCCGAACTGGTTGGCGACGCCTTCCCACTGCCCGAGCAGTTCGCGGAAAAACGCACCGGGATCGGCTTTGGTCATGGGTGGATCATCGGGGGCGGAGGCGAGCGCGTCAACCTTCGATTCGGAGACTCGCACTCTCGATCAGATCGGAACATAATAAGAACATATGAGTCGAGTCGCCACCATGCGTCGAGAGATGCGCCTTGAACAGTTGCGGGCCGAAGTGCGCGCCATTGCCGCCACGGATAAGGACCCGGCGGTGGTGCTGCCGTTCGGGCTAGACATGCTGGACGAGCGGCTGGCAGGCGGCGGGCTCGACGATGCCGGGCTGCACGAAGCGGCGGCGGCGTCGTGCGGCTATAGCGACGATGCGGCGGCGACCCTGTTCCTGGCCGGGATTGCCGGGCGGCGCGCCGGCGAGAAGGGCACGGTGTTGTGGGTGGTTTCGCGCCGCGACCTGTTCGCACCGGGGCTGGCGCTCGCCGGCTTGCCGCCGGAGCGGCTGCTGATCGCCGAGGCTGGGCGCAACGAAGATGTGCTGGCGGTGATGGAAGAAGGACTGCGTCACGGTGCACTGGCCGCGGTGGTCGGCGAAGTCGGCCGTGCGGGGCTCACCGAGACACGGCGGCTGCAGCTGGCGGCCGAGGAAGGCGGCACCATGGCGCTGATGCTGCGGCGCTGGCGCAAGGCCGATCCGCTGGCCGATCCTTCGACCGCGATCACCCGCTGGCGGATTGGGCCGGCGCCCTCGGTGCCGCTGCCGACCGCCGGTGTGGGGCCGCCCTGCTGGACCGTCGAACTTGCCCGCCAGCGCGGCGGGCCCGGATTTTCCCTGATTACGGAAGCATGCAATGCGCAGGGTCGCCTCGCTTTATCTGCCCTTTCTCCCGACCGACCGGATCAGGCGGGCGGAGAGTGGAGACGAGCGGCGTAACCCCTCTCCCACCAGATCGGAGACCAATCGCTCTGATCCTGACCCGCTCCCAATGGTGGAGGGAGAAAGAATAGCCGACTGCTCCTGTCCGCGCGGCGGTCATTGGCGGCCGGGCGCGCGCTGGGCGGAAAATTCGAAAGAACGCCGCGCCCGCATGGAAGCGGAGGTCGCGCAACTGCCCCTCCACCAGCGTCCGGCGATGCGCGAACTCGGCCGGCGCAGCGAAGCGGCGGACATGCCGTTCAAGGGGATGAAGCCGGATGAAGGAGGCATGTTCCCCGGCGAAGGCCGGGGTCCAGCTCCCCGAACTGCAGGATGGGCCCCGGCCCTCGCCGGGGAACAGCTTACAGTCACCGTCTCCCGCTCCGGCTCGCGCGTGACCCTCGCGGCGGTGTGCCGCAACGCGGCGGCGCTGGGGCTGACCCCAGGCATGGCGCTGACCCAGGCGCGGGCGATGGTGCCGGGTCTGGAAGTGCGAGAGGCCAATCCCGATAGCGACTTGGCGCTGCTCCGCCGGATCGCGACCTTTGCCGCACGGCGCGTCACACCCTTGGTCGAACTGTCGGGCAGCGACGGGCTGCGGCTCGACCTGACCGGCGCCGCGCATCTCCATGGCGGGGAGCGGCAAACATGCGTCGATCTGCTCCGCTTCTGTTCGAAGCTGGGCCTAGGTGCGCGCATTGCGGTAGCAGGCAATGGTGCCGCCGCGCATGCGCTGGCGCGGCATGGGCCGGAGCGGCTGCTGCTCTGCCCGCAAGGCGGCGAGGAAGCCGCCTTGCTGCCCTTGCCGCTGGCCGCTTTGCGTCTGGAGCAGGCGAGTTTGGACGCGATGCGCCGACTAGGGCTGGAGCGGATCGGCGACCTCGCCGCCATGCCCCGGGCGCCGCTCGCTCGCCGCTTCGGCAAGGCCACGCTGCTGAAGCTCGACCGGGCATTGGGCCGCGCGGCCGAGCCGTTCGATCCGATCGTGCCGCGCGATGCGCCCCGAACCGAACTGCGCTTTGCCGAACCGATCGGCGGGGCGGAGGCGATCGCCACCGCCATCGAAACGCTGCTCGACCAGCTGATCGAAAAGCTGCGCGAAGCGGGGCTGGGAGCCCGTGCCTTGCTGCTCCTGTGCGACCGGGTCGACCGGCAGGTGCAGCGGATCGAGGCCGGCGCCGCCCGAGCGACCCGCGACAAGGCGCATTGGCTGCGGCTGATCGGGCGGCATATCGAGAGCATCGATCCCGGCTTCGGCATCGATGCGATGCGGCTGGTCGCCGCCGGCACCGAGCCGCTCGGCGCGACCTCCTTTCCGAGCGACCTCGCGGCGCCGGAGGCCGCGCCCGACCTGTCCCAGCTGGTCGACCTGATCGCCAGCCGGATCGGGCCGCAGCGCCTCTATCGCCTGAGCGCGGTCCAAAGCGATGTGCCGGAGCGCAGCGTCCGCAAGCTGGCGCCGCTCGACACGCCCGAGCCCTGGCCGGACGCCTGGCCGCGCCCGCCGCGGCTGCTGCCCCGGCCGGAGCCGATCGGGAACGTCGTTGCCGAACTGCCCGATGCGCCGCCCAGGCGCTTTACCTGGCGCGGCCAGACCTACCGGCTGGCCAAAGGCGACGGGCCGGAGCGCATTTTCGGCGAATGGTGGAAACGCGACGGCGAACGCGATGCGGTCCGCGACTATTTCCGCGTCGAGGACGAAAGCGGCGCCCGCTTCTGGCTGTTCCGCAAGGGCGATGGCGTGGACCTGCGCACCGGCGATCTCAGCTGGTGGATCCAGGGCGGCTGCGCTTGAGCCCTGCAACAATATGTCAGATCGGTTAATCCGCGCTTGCGACTCGTTTCAATGCGCGCCAAAAGATTGTGCAGCGCACAAAATAGCGGGGCTCGGGTGAAGAAGATCGAAGCGATCATCAAGCCGTTCAAGCTGGACGAAGTGAAGGAAGCGCTTCACGACGTCGGCGTATCGGGCATCACCGTCACCGAGGCCAAGGGCTTTGGCCGGCAAAAGGGCCATACCGAGCTGTACCGCGGTGCGGAATATGTCGTCGATTTCCTGCCCAAGGTGAAGCTTGAAGTGGTGGTGGAGGACGGGCTCGCCGACCGCGTGGTCGAGGCGATCGCCGCCGCCGCCCAGACTGGCCGCATTGGCGATGGCAAGATTTTCGTGCTGCCGGTGGAAACCGTGCTCCGCATCCGCACCGGCGAACGCGACGCCGACGCCCTTTAAGCCAAGATCCCGGGGAGATTTACCGATGGCCGCCACTGCTTCCGACGTGCTTCAGCGTATCAAAGAGGAGGAAATCGAGTGGGTCGATCTCCGCTTCACGGATCCCAAGGGTAAGTGGCAGCATCTGTCGATGGTCGCCGCGACCATCGACGAGGACCAGTTGACCGACGGCCTCATGTTCGACGGCTCGTCGATCGAAGGGTGGAAGGCGATCAACGAAAGCGACATGATCCTGAAGCCGGATCTGGACGCGGTCTATGTCGATCCGTTCTCCGCAACCCCGATGATGATCGTTTTCTGCGACATCGTCGAGCCATCGACCGGCGAACTCTACAGCCGCGATCCCCGCTCCACGGCTAAACGCGCCGAAATGTATCTGAAGAACACCGGTATCGGCGACACCATCTATGTCGGGCCCGAAGCCGAGTTCTTCATGTTCGACGATGTCCGGTTCGAAAACAGCTATTCGACCAGCTATTACAAGCTCGACGATGTCGAGTTGCCAGGCAATTCCGGCCGCGAATATGAAGGTGGCAATCTTGGCCACCGGCCACGCGCCAAGGGCGGCTATTTCCCGGTTGCGCCGGTCGACAGCGCTGTCGATATCCGCGGCGAGATGGTCTCGACTATGCTCGAAATGGGCCTGCCCTGCGACAAGCACCATCACGAAGTTGCAGCTGCCCAGCATGAGCTCGGCCTGACCTTCGGCACGCTCGTCGAGACCGCCGACCGCATGCAGATCTACAAGTACGTCGTGCACCAGGTGGCGCATGCTTATGGCAAAACGGCGACCTTCATGCCCAAGCCGATCAAAGAAGATAATGGCTCAGGCATGCACACGCACATGTCGATCTGGGACGGCGGAAAGCCGCTGTTCGCGGGAAATGGCTATGCCGGTCTTTCCGACATGTGCCTCTATTTCATCGGCGGCGTGATCAAGCACGCTAAAGCGCTCAATGCCTTCACCAACCCCAGCACCAACAGCTACAAGCGCCTCGTGCCGGGTTACGAAGCGCCGGTGCTGCTCGCTTATTCGAGCCGTAACCGCTCCGCCTCGTGTCGCATTCCCTATGGTGCGGGCAGCAAGGCCAAGCGGGTCGAGTTCCGCTTTCCGGACGCGCTCGCCAATCCGTATCTCGCTTATGCGGCGCTGCTGATGGCCGGCCTGGACGGAATCCAGAACCGCATCCATCCGGGCGATCCGATGGATAAGAACCTCTACGACCTGCCACCGGCAGAACTCGCCGACGTACCGACCGTCTGCGGCTCGCTCCGCGAAGCGCTCGACTGCCTTGAAGCCGATATGGACTTCCTGTTGAAGGGCGACGTGTTCGGCCGCGAGCAGATCGAAGCCTATATCGAACTCAAGCGCCAGGAAGTCGCCCGCTGGGAAATGACGCCGAGCCCGGTCGAGTTCGATATGTATTACAGCAGCTGAGGCGCGCAGCGTAGGTGCACGCCGGTGGGCCGCGCGAAGCCTCGGCCCACAGCTGCTGTCGGCCGGCTCGCTACAGCGAGGAGCGACCCGGCCTGTGCCGGGGCAGGCTCGCAGCTTCGCTGTCCCGCTGACCATTGACCCCAACTATTTTCCAGAATGTGCGCCCCCGCACAGCCGCAGTCGCGAATCAGCCCTAGCCAGAACTCCTCAACAAGGAGACGCAACATGACCATCAAGAACAAGCTTTTCGCTCTCGCTGCCGCTGCCGCGCTGACGCTGCCGGCGACTGCCCATGCAAATGGAACCACTCAGAGCCTCACGATCCAGACGAGCCCTGTCGCGATCCTGATCGGCCTGCTGCTGCCGGCGGTCCAGGCAGCTCGCGAAGCAGCCAGGCGCTAGGCCCGGTCCCAGCGAAACCCGGTCAGCGTCACCCGCGCGCCCCGCGCGAACCTGGCCGGGTCTTCGATGAACCCGAGCAGCGTGCGCGCGATGGTGTCGAGCGGCGCCTGCGCCAGCGGGTGGGCGCTGCCGGGGAAGAGCGCGGGTATGGCGTTCGGCAGCAGGTTGGCGAGTTCGCGTACCTCGGCTGCCGGGACCAGCGGGTCTTCTAAAGCACCGAAGGCGAGCACGGGCTGGCGGATGCGCCGCATTTCCTCACGGGTGAGCGGCGGCGCCGCGGCGAAGGCGGCGAACATGTCCCGCACCTTCACGATCAGCTGCTGCCAATCTTGCGGCGCGTGCATGCGCTCAAGCGCCTCGGCACGGGCCGGGTTGGACCGCAGCAGCCGGTCCGCATTGGTGAGGTGGGTGGCGTGCGCCACCGCCGCCTCGTCATAGATGAACTTGGCGGTGAGTGTTGCGACGCTGATCACGCGTTCGGGCCGGTGCGCCGCAAGCCATAGTGCGATCAGTCCACCCACGCTGAAGCCGAACCAATGGGCCGCCGTAATTCCGCGCTCGTCGCACTGCTCGATTAAATCCGCGCCTATGTCCGCGATGCTGAACTCACCGGGAATCGTGCGGCCGCCATGGCCGAGCCAGTTCAGTGCAATAACCGGGCGGTCGCCTTCGAGCTTGTCGAGTAGCGGCTGCATGTCCCGCGCGGAGCCGTTGGCGCCGTGCAGGACGATCAGCGGGACATTGGGGAAGCCTTGCGCTCCCGTCACACCCGCATCGGCATCAGCACGTAGAGCGCCGGGGCGGTGTCGTTCTCGCGGATAAGGGTCGGCGCGGCGGCGTCGGCCAGATGCACTTCGACCAGATCGCCGTCGATCTGGTGGAGGATGTCCATCAGATAGCGCGCGTTGAAGCCGATCTCGAACGGCTGGGCGCTATAATCGCCAGGTACTTCTTCCGACGCGGTGCCGTTTTCGGGGCTGGTCACCGAGAGCGTGATCTTGTCGCGGTCTACTGCCATCTTCACCGCGCGCGTCTTCTCGCTGGCGATCGTGGCTACGCGATCGACGCCATCCATGAAGCTCTTGGGGTCGAGCCGAAGCAGCCGGTCATTGCCGGTCGGGATGACGCGTGAATAATCGGGGAACGTGCCGTCGATCAGCTTGGACGTGAGGATCGCCGCGCCGAGATCGAAGCGGATCTTGGTGCTCGACAGCGACACGGCAACGCTGCCGTCCACTTCCTCCAGCAGCTTACGCAGTTCGGCAACGCATTTGCGCGGCACGATCACGTCCGGCATGCCCTCGGCGCCTTCCGGGCGCGGCACGGTGACGCGGGCGAGGCGGTGGCCGTCGGTCGCGGCCGCCTTCAGCACCGGCTGGGCTTCGTCGGACACGTGCAGGAAGATGCCGTTCAGGTAGTAGCGGGTCTCTTCGGTCGAGATGGCGAAGCGCGTCTTGTCGATGATCTGGCGCAGCGTGGCGGCGGGCAGCTCAAACTTCGTCGGCAGCTCGCCCTCGGCGATGATCGGGAAATCGTCGCGAGGCAGGGTCTGCAGGTTGAACCGCGCGCGGCCGGCATTGATCGCCATCTTGCCTTCGGCGGCGGACAGCTGGACTTGGGAGCCTTCCGGAAGCTTGCGGCAGATGTCGAACAGGGTGTGGGCCGAAAGCGTCGTTGCGCCCGGCTGATCCACCGCGGCCTCGACCGTCTCGACGATCTGCAGGTCGAGATCGGTCGCCATCAGGCGAATGCCGCCCTCTGCCGACGCCTCGAGCAGGACGTTGGAAAGAATCGGAATGGTGTTGCGGCGCTCGACCACCGATTGCACGTGAGCGAGGCTCCGCAGCAGCGTTGCCCGTTCGATCGTCGCCTTCATGGGTCCCCCCGGGCATTCACGCCCTTGTGTGCTGGAAGGGGCAAGATGCACCCCGGTTCACCGGATTTACTGGACAAAAAAAGGGGCCGGAGCAAGCGCCCCGACCCCGGTTTTCCACAAGCGTGGCCGTTAGAAGCGGAAGCCGATCCCGCCGAGCACCTGGTGGCGCTCGATGCCGGCTTCATAGTTGGAGTAGCGATACTCAGCCTTGGCATAGAGGTTGGTGCCGAGCTTCTGCTCGACGCCGGCGCCGACGCGAACGCCGTCCAGCTCGTCGGAGACGCTGAAGTTGTTCGCAGGGGTCGTCGCGTCGGTGTAGTTCACGCCGACTTTGGCGTTGGTGTAGCCGGCCTTTGCATAAAGCAGCGTGCTCGGCGCGGCGGCGAAGCCCAGCCGGCCACCGACATAAAGGTCGCGCTTGCCCTTGGCGCAGATGCTGTCGCCGGCGACGACGAATGCGCCTTCGCAGCCCTTGGTGCTGGAATCGAGATACTCGCCTTCGATACCGGCCACTGCGCTGCCGATCTGGAAGTCGTAACCGGCGGCGCCGCCGAAGGCGATCCCGTCACGGCCACCGCCATTCCCTTTGAGATTGTCATAGCCGACCAGGCCTTCGGCGCGCAGCCCGGTGAACGGCGCGGCCTCCTGGGCGAGAGCCGGCGTTGCAAGGGCAGTCGCCGTAAGGGCGGCGATCAGGATCTTTTTCATTTCATCACTCCAGTTTCACTCTACGTCTGGTTGTCATCCGGCAGCGAAGGGGTGCGGCGGATGGCCTCCAGTGGGGCCCGAACGCTGAACCTCCCGCAACGCAACATGAACCCTGCACAACAAGACAGGCTGTTGCAGAAGCGCAACACTCGGTTGCCTCTCCTGCCAAGTGGCTGTAGAACCGGCGCCAAGTACCGGCGGTATTGGCCGACCGGAGAAGAAACAGAGTGACGGCAGCAATGGCGGAGTTTGCGCCCCTGCCGATGCAGCCCGCCGTTCGGGCGCGCACGGCGTCTTTTGCAACGGCGGCTCAGGCCCCGCGCCGCACCTATGGCGCGCTTGATCTGGGCACCAACAACTGCCGGCTGCTGATCGCCCGCCCCGTGCCGAACGGCTTCGTGATCGTCGACGCATTTTCGCGGATCGTCCGGTTGGGCGAAGGGCTCGCTACCACCGGGCGGCTGAGCGATATCGCCATGGACCGTGCCGTGTCCGCTCTCCGGATTTGCGGCGAGAAACTGCGCCGCCGGCACGTCCACATCTGCCGGTCTGTTGCCACCGAGGCTTGCCGAAGGGCGACGAATGGCGCGGAGTTCGTCGACCGCGTGCGCCGCGAGACGGGCATCATGATCGACATCATCCCGGCCGAAGAAGAAGCGCGGCTGGCGGTGATGGGCTGTCATGTGCTGCTGGAGGAGGGCGACGGCCCGGCGCTGATCTTCGATATCGGCGGCGGCTCGACCGAGCTGGTTCTGGTCGACACGTCAGGCCCGCTGCCGACGACGCTGGACTGGTACAGTGCCCCTTGGGGCGTGGTTTCGCTGACCGAAATGGAGCCTGGCGACCCGCTCACGCCCGAGGGCCGGCTCGACATCTACACGCGGATGCGCGGGCGGGTGGAAGAATGCTTTCGCGCCTTTGCCTCGCGCCTGCCTCAAGCAGCGCGGGAGCATATGCGGCTGCTGGGCACCAGCGGCACCGTGACAACGCTCGCCAGCGTGCATCTGGGGCTGCCCAGCTACGATCGCAGCGCAGTCGACGGCCTGATCGTTCCGGCTGAGTCGATGCGCGGCGTCAGCCAGATGCTGTCGCGGATGAGCCATGCCGAGCGCGTCGAGCTGCCGTGCATCGGACAGGAGCGCGCGGACCTGGTCGTCGCTGGCTGTGCGATCCTCGAGTCCATCCTCGACATCTTCCCGGCCGAACGGCTGGGGGTCGCCGATCGCGGTATTCGCGAAGGCATATTGCGCACATTGATGGCGCGGGACGGCTTCTCGTGAGGGGCGGCGGCGTCGGCCGGCAGCGCGTCAAGACCGCGCGCAACCGCACCGCCGCTTCGACGCGCTGGCTCGAGCGGCAGCTGAACGATCCTTATGTGAAGAAGGCGAGGGCGGAGGGTTTCCGTTCGCGCGCGGCATACAAATTAAGCGAGCTCGACGAGCGTTTCGGGCTGCTGAAGGGCGCCAAGCGAATCGTCGATCTGGGCGTGGCGCCCGGCGGCTGGGCGCAGGTCGCGAAGCGGCGGCACAAGGATGCGGTGGTGGTCGGCATCGACCTGCTGCCGACCGACCCGATCGACGGCGTCACGCTGTTCCAGATGGACTTCACCGATGACGCGGCGCCGGAGCGGCTGCGCGAGGCCCTGGGCGGCCTCGCCGATCTGGTCATGTCCGACATGGCCGCGAACACCGTCGGCCACGCCCAGACCGATCACCTCCGCACCATGGCTTTGGTCGAAAGCGCCGCCTGGTTCGCGATCGAAACGCTGAAACCGGGCGGCAGCTTCGTCGCCAAGGTGCTGGCGGGCGGCGCCGACAACGACTTGGTCGTGCTGCTCAAGAAGCATTTCACCGCCGTGAAGCACGCCAAGCCTCCCGCTAGCCGAAAGGAGTCCAGCGAATGGTACGTGATCGCTCAGGGGTTCAAGGCCGGCGCTGCGCCCGCCGCGGATGAGGCTTAGGGCCGGCTGGCCCGCGCCTTCTTCACTGCTTCCTTGAGCGCGTCATAGCCGACCGCCCCGCTCATCGCTTCGTCGCCGACAACCCAGCTGGGGGTGCCGCTGAAGCCCAGCGCGCGAGCGAGTTCAACGTTGCGGCCTAGTTCCTGGTCCTTGTCGGGCGCCTTCATGGCCGCCTCGATACGCGTCATGTCGAGGCCCGCCTTTTGCGCAGCCGTTGCCACACCGGCCGCGCTGGGGGGGCCGGAGGCATACATGGCGGTGTGGAAGGCGGCGTACCGGCCCTGCTGAGCAGCGGCGAGGCTGGCGCGTGCGGCGGTCTCGCTGTCGCGGCTGAGGATCGGCAGCTCGCGGAACACCACGCGCACTTTCGGGTCCTCACGCACCAGCCGTTGCAGGTCGGCAAGGCTCGCGCGGCAATAGCCGCAGGCATAATCGAAGAACTGGACGACGGTGACGTCGCCGTCCTTCGCGCCCATATATCCTTGCGCGAACGGCGTCTCGAGATCGCGCCGAAGGGGGTCGATCTGAGCGGCGGCTTGTTTCAGCCGCAGCTTCTCCATCGCTTCCTGCAGCACTTCCGGATGCGCGAGCAAATAGGCGCGCGTGTCCTGCCGCTGGTCCAGAGCAGTGAACGCCACCGCGGTGCCGACCGAGGAGAGCATGGCAACGGCGATCAAGGGGAGCCAACGCGTCATTGCTGCGGCTCTTCCTTCCTGCGTTTCTTGATCTCGGGTTCGCTCACCATGAAGATATCCTGCGCGCGCACCCAATCGGCCGAACCGCGGGGAATACCCGCCATGGCGACCCGGGCATTGGCGAATGCCAGCTTGGGGTTGCCCTCGAGGTTATAGCGTTCAGCGGTGGCCAGCGCCGCGCGTGCGGCGTCGCCCTTGCGATCGTAAACGACGCCCAGTTGATACCAGGCGAACGGGTTCTGATTGTCCTTGGCGATGGCCGACCTGAGCACTTGCTCGGCCTCAGCGAAATTAGTGCGGTCTTCGGTGGCGATCAGGGCATGGCCGAACATGGAGGTGATCAGCGGATTATAGCTGGTCAGCTGGACCGCGTGGCGTAGCGCCGGCAGCGCCTCCTTCGGCTTGCCGGACTCGAGCAGGACCTGCCCTTTCAGTTCCAGAAAATAGGGGTCGCGGGGGTGGGTGCGAAGGAGCGCGTCCACCTCCTGCATCGCCTTGTCCGGATAGGCGCCGCGATGCCAGGCATAGGCGCGAGCATAGCGCGCGGGAATGCTGGTATCGCCTTCGGGATATTGCGCCATTACGATCGGCGGATCGAGCACATAGCCTTTGAGCTTTGCCTTCACGCGCGCGAACCGCGCTTCGAGCGCCGGGTCGCTAGGCTTGGCCCATGCGGGCGAACTTTGGAGCGCATCGACCAACGTCGTCACGCGTTCGCGGCTTAGCGGGTGGGTGCGATCATATGCATCCTTGGAGTTGTAGCCGTAGCGATATTCCTGGTTCTGCAGCTTCTTGAAAAAGGCGACCAGGCCTTGGCCGCTGGTTCCCGACTTGGTGAGGTAAAGCGCTCCCGCGGCGTCGGCGCTGGATTCCTGGACCCGGCTAAAGGCCAGAAATTTGCCCAGCGCCGCCTGCTGCCCCATCGACAGCAATCCCATCCCCGCCTCGCCGGCACCAGCCGCCATCGCAGCGGCGCCCAGCAATAGCGACAGCAGCATGATCCCGGTTGCCGTCTTCATGCCCTCGGCAATCCGCACGACATGGCCGCCGGTGACGTGGCCGAGCTCGTGCGCGATCACGCCCTGGACCATGTTCGCATTCTCGGCCTGGGTGATCAGGCCGGAGTGAATGTAGACGATCTGCCCGCCGGCCACGAAGGCGTTGATCGAATTGTCCGCGATCATGACGATCTGGACATTGCTCGGCTGCAGCCCCGCCGCCTGGATCAGCGGCCTGGACATGTCGTTGAGCAGCGCCTCGGTCTCGGCATCCCGCAAGATCGACTGCGCCACGACCGGCCGCACGAGCACGGAAAAGGAGATGAGCAACGCAAGCAGCGTGCGGAGCAGGTGGCGCATCGGACCGGGACTCGGCTTCCGCATCTGAACCTCCCCTGAAAGCTCCGCTTCTAGACCGTCATTGCGAGGAGCGCAGCGACGAAGCAATCCAGTCGTCGCAAACTGCGTGGCTGGATTGCTTCGTCGCTGCGCTCGCAATGACGGACGCGTTTACAGCCGCCCCGCGATCGTGCGCTGCCACCAGCCCTTGCGCGGCGAAGCGGCGGGCTGATCGTTGGCCGGCGCCGCAGCCGGAGCCGTCTCGGCTGCTGCCGCTACCGGCTCGGGAGCCGCTGCTTCGTCAGCGGTGATCGCTACCGGCTTCGCCGAAGCGTCCTCGGCCTTGCGGCGGCGCGTGCGCTTCGGCTTGGCCTCCGCCTCAGGAGCGGCTTCGGCGGCTTCCACAGGTGCCTCGGCTTCGGCTTTCTTGCGGCGGCCCCGCTTTGGCTTTGCCTCTTCGGCCGGCACTTCGGCGGCGGGCTCGGGCGCGGCCTCGACCGTTGCCTCGGCCGTCTTGCGGGAGCGGCGGCGCTTCGGCGCAGCCTCTGCGACGGGTTCAGACGCAACCTGCGGCTCAGCCCGCGCTTCGAACGTTTCATCCTCGGGTGCTTCGCTGGTCAGCACAGCCTCGGCTCCGGCCTGTTCCTCGCCACCACGCCGGCGGCGGCCTCCGCGACGGCCGCGACGTCCGCGACGGCGACGGCTGTCGCCATCCTCGCGCTGCTCGGCGGTCTCGGCGGCTTCGACGGTATCGGGCTGCTCTTCGCCGTCCTCCGCGTCCACAGCTTCGAGTTCCGGCTCATTCGACTGAGGCGCGCCGTCCTGCTCGCCGCCGCGCTTGCCGCCGCGACGCCGACGACGGCGACGGCGTCCGCCTTCGCCCCGTTCTTCGCGATCGCCACGGTCTGCGCGCGGCTCACGTTCCTCGCGGGCTTCTTCCGCCTCTTCCTCTTCCTCTTCTTCCTCGTCCTCGGCTTCGTCCAGAGCCGCATCATCTTCGTCGAACTCAATCTGCGGCGGCTCGAAGCGCGGTGCATGGACGGGCGGGGGACCGCTCGCCTCGACCGCCATGCGCGCGCCTTCGACCTCACCGGAGGACATGACTTCGATGCGAACGCCATAGCGTTCCTCGATTTCGGCGAGTTCGGCGCGCTTGTGATTGAGCAGGTAGAAGGCCGCTTCCTGGCTGGCGCGGACCAGCAGCTGGGAGCCGCGGCCACGCGCCGCTTCGTCTTCAATCAGTCGTAGCGCGGACAGGCCCGCCGACGATGCGGTACGGACAAAGCCTGAACCCTCGCAATGCGGGCACGGGCGCGTTGAAGCTTCGAGCACGCCGGTGCGCAGCCGCTGCCGGCTCATTTCGAGCAAGCCGAAGCTGGAAATGCGGCCGACCTGGATGCGGGCGCGGTCGTTGGCCAGCGCCGACTTCATCGCCTTTTCGACCTTACGGACGTTGGAGCCATTCTCCATGTCGATAAAGTCGATGACGACCAGGCCAGCCATGTCGCGCAGCCGCAGCTGGCGGGCGATTTCGTTCGCGGCTTCGAGGTTGGTGGCAACCGCCGTCGCCTCGATGCCATGTTCGCGCGTCGAGCGCCCGGAGTTGATGTCGATCGAGACCAAAGCCTCGGTCGGGTTGATGACCAGATAGCCGCCCGATTTCAGCTGCACGACCGGCTGATACATTTGGCTCAACTGATCCTCGACGCCGAAGCGCTGGAACAGCGGCACCGGGTCGGAATAGCCCTGGATGCGCCGAACATGGCTGGGCATCAGCAGCTTCATGAAGTTGCGGGCGGCGCGATAGCCATCTTCGCCCTCCACGATCACTTCGTCGATCTCGCGATTATAGATGTCGCGGATCGCCCTCTTGATCAGATCGCTGTCGCCATAAACGAGCGACGGCGCCGATGCGCTCAGCGTATTCTCGCGGATCGTGTCCCAAAGCCGCGCAAGATAGTCGAAGTCGCGCTTGATCTCGGTCTTGGTGCGCTGAAGGCCGGCAGTGCGAACGATGCAGCCCATCGTGCGGGGCAGCTTCAGTTCCGTCATGATGGACTTCAGCCGCTTGCGATCGGCGGCGTTGGAAATCTTGCGCGAAATGCCGCCGCCCTGCGCGGTGTTGGGCATCAGCACGCAATAGCGGCCGGCGAGCGACAGATAAGTCGTCAGCGCCGCACCCTTGTTGCCGCGCTCTTCCTTGACGACCTGGACCAGCAGCACCTGGCGGCGGCGGATCACGTCCTGAATCTTGTAGCGGCGGCGCAGATTCATGCGGCGCTCGCGCAGGGATTCGACGGCCTCGTCGGAGCCGTTGCCGTTTACCGGGCGGGGACGCGGCTGCTCATCGCCTTCCTCGCCATGCTCCTCGTCGTGATGCTGCTCTTCCTCGCTGGTGTCGGAGGCATCGTCCTCCTCATCTTCGCGGGCGCGGAGCCGCTCTTCCTCTTCGGCGTGCTCGGCTTCCTCGCGGAGCAGGGCCTCGCGATCCTCTTTCGGGATCTGGTAATAGTCCGGGTGGATTTCCGAAAAGGCCAGGAAGCCGTGGCGGTTGCCGCCATAATCGACGAACGCCGCCTGCAGCGACGGCTCGACCCTGGTTACCTTGGCGAGATAGATATTACCCTTGAGCTGCTTCCGCTCGGCGGACTCGAAGTCAAACTCCTCGATCCGGTTTCCCTTGACGACGGCCACGCGGGTTTCTTCCCGGTGGCGCGCGTCGATCAACATGCGCGTTGTCATTGAATATTCTCCGGGCGCAGCCGCGGCTCCGTGAGCGGCGGTCGGCTGCGCAAAGTGTGAAATCCGGCAATGAGGCGGCCCCTGTCCGCTCGACTGCCGAAGCTGTGGACGTGAAGTAAAGCGCTTCTGTCGCAAAGGCACGCCGGGGTGAATGACCCGAGCCGAAGTTCCGCGAGGCGCGACCGCCGGCCTGAGCCAAGCGATGCGGGACGCGGAAAGAATGCCTCATTGCAACATCAACCTGTGGGACCGGCGCAACGGCGCCGATCGGACTTGTCGCCGCTGCCACAAAGGGCGGCCGGCGAGGAACTGCTAGCATCCGCAGTAACAAGGAGCAAGTTACAGCTGTCTGCTGTAGATGCGGTAAATCTTGTTGATCTTGGTCCCAAGCGTGTCGGCGATCGCCACCATTCCCTGGTTATCCTCCAGGATCCACCCAATCTCGCCGCGCGTGGCGCCGTAGCGCGCAACTGCGGCGCTTCTGCAATATTCGATCATCATGAAAGCGAGTTGGCTGGCGAGCCGCGACGCCTGAAGGCGCTTGACCACGCCCATCAGCGGCACGCGCATCGTGCGCGCCTTTGGCCGCCGCAGCCAGAGCAGCAGCTTCGCCCAGCCGAAGGGAAGCAAGGAACCATTGAGCGGCTTGAGCGGCTCGTTGATGTCCGGCAGGGTGATCATGAAGCCGACAGGCTCGCCCTCCACTTCGGCGATATAGATCAAGTCTTCATAGACGATCGGCTTCAGCTTCTTTCCGACCTCGGCCACTTCCGGGTCGGTCAACGGCACAAAGCCCCAATTGTCCGACCACGCATCGTTCAAGATGCGCAGAATGATCGCGGCCTCTTCGGCAAAGCGGCTCTTGTCCACCTTCCGGATGCGGATGCGCGCGTTCTTCTCGCCCGCGGCGATGATGCGCTGGACCAGGGGAGGGAAGGGCAGGGTGATGTCGAGCCCATAGGTGAAGAGGTCCTTGGCGCGCTTGTAGCCGGCCGCTTCGATCCAGTGCTGATAGCGAGCATCGTGATGTCCCATCATCACAGTCGGCGGATGATCATCGCCTTCGACCAGCAACCCCGGCTCCTCCCAGACTGACGATGAGATCGGCCCAAGCGCGCGCGTCATGCCATTACCGCGCAGCCAATCCTCGGCCGCCGCGATCAGGGCGCCTCCGACATCCTCGTCGTCGGCATCAAACAATCCCCAGAAGCCGGTGCCGGGACCGAAGCCCTGCTCCGGCGGCTGTTCGAGCGCGAGCCGGTCGATATGGGCCGCGATCCGGCCGACAGTTAGACCGCCGCGCCTGGCAAGGAAAAGCTGCTGTTCGGCATGGGTGAACCAGGCGTTTTTCGCCGGCGTGACCATGGCGATGGCCTCACTCTTGAGCGGCGGCACCCAGTTGGGATCCTGGGCATAATGGACAAAGGCGTATTCAACAAAGGCGCCGCGCCCGGCCGCGTCGCCGACCGGTACGATCTGGAGTTCGGACATGGACGCACCCCTAAGCCTTGACCGGGATCAAAGTCGAGCAGGGCCGCTTTGGGGCACGGCCCGTTGATTGCCAAACTCCGGCCACTATGTTCGTCGAAAGGCTTTCCCAATGGCGACCAATCTCACCTTCGACGGGCCCGCGCCCGCCGCGGCCTCCGCCGCCCGCCCGAGCATCGCGGACGACAGGGCGCTGCTCAAGGCGGCCGCCGAGCTCACCCGCCAACTGAGCGCACCCGATCCGAGCATCTACTGGGCCGATTTTCTGGCTTCGGTGGTGCTCGGTTACGCCGCGCTGACCGGTGCGATCCTGGTCGGCGGGTGGCCGGCGCTGGCGTGCGCAGCGGTCGCGGTGCTGGCGCTCTATCGCGCCGAAAGCTTCATCCACGAGATCACTCATGTGAAGCATAGCGCTTTGCGCGGCTTCCGTGGCGCATGGAATGCACTAATCGGCGTGCCGATGATGGTGCCGTCCTTCATGTATGAAGGCGTCCATAATCTGCACCACGCCAAGACTCGCTACGGCACTGCCGAGGATCCGGAATATCTTCCCCTGGCACTGATGAAACCCTGGACGCTGCCGGCCTTCATTCTCATCGCAGCGCTGGCCCCTATCGGACTGATCATCCGCTTTGCCCTGCTCGCGCCGTTGTCGCTGCTGTCGCCCCGGCTGCGCGAGATGGTGGTTGCGCGCTATTCGGGGCTGGTGATCAATCCCGTCTTTCGCCGCCGTCCACCCGAGGGTGAGGCCAAGGCGCTGTGGACTCGCCTGGAGATCGCTACCAGCCTCTGGGCGATCTCGCTGGTAACTCTCGTGGTGGCCGGCGTGCTGCCGCTGCGTGCTTTTCTTATCATCCTGGGCATTGCCTCGGCAGTAGCCGTGCTGAACCAGGTGCGGACGCTCGTAGCGCATCTGTGGGAGAATGAGGGGGAGGCGATGACCGTCACTGCCCAATATCTCGACAGCGTCAACGTTCCGCCGCCCACCGTGCTGCCGGGGCTGTGGGCGCCCGTCGGTCTGCGTTACCACGCGCTCCACCATCTGCTGCCGAGCGTGCCCTATCACAATCTGGGGATCGCCCATCGCCGGCTGACCGCGATGCTCGATCCGGCGTCGCCCTATTTCAAGGCGAACTATACCGGCCTGCCGGGGCTGATGTGGAAGATCGGATCGAGCGCGGTGACCCGCGGCGGACGCGGCCTGCCGCGTTAGCTATTCCTCGGTGCGGACCAGGACAGTCTCGCCGATCAGCAGGAACAGCAGGAACGGAGCCCAAGCGGCGAGCAGCGGCGGGTAGGCGCCTAGATTGCCCATTGCGAGCGCGAAATTGTCGGCGACAAAATAGGCGAAGCCGAGCGCCATGCCGGCCACGGCGCGAACGAATAGTTTTCCCGACCGTGCCAGGCCGAAGCCGGCGACTGCTCCCAACAATGGCATCAGCACCGAGGAGAGCGGCCCGGACAGTTTGTGCCACAGGGCCGCTTCGAGCGGGCGGGTCGGGCGGCCGGCGGCCTTCAGATCCTCGATCGCCTGCCGCAGCTGCACGAAGGACAGGCCTTCGGGATCGACATTGGCGAGCGTGAACCGGTCCGGCGTGACGCCGCGTGCGGCAATAATGATGCCGAGCTCCGTCTCCATTCCGGTGTTCACATCGAAGCGCTTTGCCTCGGTCAGCCGCCAGGCGCCGCCGATATAGCGCGCCTCTTTCGCCTGGATGGTTGCGGTCAGTTCGTTTCCGACGCGGTCATACAACGTCACGTCGATCAGCCTGGTCGCGTTGCCGCGCCCGACGGCGCTCCCGGCCCGGATCAAGTCCGCGCCGTCGCGCACCCACAGGTTGGACAGCACCGCCGCGCCCTTCTGCATCTCGCCATATTCGACCTTGCTCCACGCCTTGAGCGTCGCCGTCGCTCGTGAAACGACGCGTTCGTTGAAGACGAACGCTAGGCCGGCGACCAGCAGTCCGGCGATGATCAGCGGCGCCAAAATCTGATGCGCCGAGAGACCCGACGCCTTCATGGAGATCACTTCGCTATTCTGGTTGAGCGTCAGCAGCGTGATCAGCGTCCCCAGCAACACTGAAAAAGGGAGGAAGCGCGCGATGATCTGCGGCACGCGCAGCGACGCATAGGTCCACAACTCGGCTTCGCCATTGCCCGGGTGCGCGAGTATCTTGCCGGACTCGCCGAGCAGGTCGAGCGAGATCAGGATCAACACCAGCCCCGCGAGCACGGCGAATGAGCGCAATAGAAACAGCCGCGCGGTGTAGAGCATGATGGTGGTGGACGGGAAAAACTGCAGCTGCATTAGGTGTTCACCTCACGCCGGCGCGCGATGCTGAACCAGCGGCGGAGTGTCGCGCCGATTTTGGCGAAGACGCGCTCCAGGCCGCCGATCGGCTGACCGCCGGGCACAAAGGCGAGCTGATAATAAAGCCACCAGATGATGGCGCCGAAAATAAGGAACGGCACCCACAACGCGATCAGCGGATCGATCCGGCCCAACGACCCCATGCCTTGCGCGTACTCATTCACCTTGTGGTAGGTCACAACCATCACGATCGAAAGAAAGACGCCGAGCGCCGATGACGAGCGCTTCGGCGGCACCGCCAGCGCCACCGCCAGCAGCGGCAGCAGGAACATCATCGCCACTTCGACGATGCGGAAGTGGAAATTGGCGCGGCTTTCGTTGCGCAAGGGCAGCGGCCGGCTCTCGTCGCCGCCGAGCTGGACCAGTTCGGGAATGGTCAGCTCTCGCTCCCGCCCGCCGCGGCTGCGGAAGCGCTCCACCTTGGGCAGATCGATGGGCAGATCGTGCGACGTGAAGCTCAGCACCCGCGGCGCGCGGAAGGTCGGCTCGTCGTGGATCAGTGTGCCCTTCTTCAAGCGGAAGATGATCGTGTCGGGATCGTCCGTGCGCATAAAGGTGCCCCGTTCGGCCGCCACCGCAAGGCTGCGTCCGCCGCGGCTGTCCGCGCGCACGAAGATGCCAGACAGGTCGGCGCCGCGGCGATGGCTTTCCTCAATGCGGACGGTCATCTGCTGGCCAAGGCTGGTGAACTCGCCAACCTTGATCGACGCGCCGAGCGCGCCGGAACGGAGTTCGAACTGCAGGCCTTCATAGGCGTAGCGCGCCTTTGGCTGGACGAAACCGACGATGGCGAGGTTCAACAGCGCTAGCGCCAAGGTGAAAAGATAGGGCACGCGGAGCAGTCGCCCATAGCTGAGCCCCACGGCGCGGAAGACATCCAACTCGGATGAAGTAGCGATGCGCCGAAAGGCGAGGAGAATGCCGAGCATCAGCCCGATCGGAATGCCTAGCGAAAGATATTCGGGCAGGAGATTGGCGAGCATGCGCCAGACCACGCTGACCGGGCCGCCCTGCTCCGCGACGAAGTCGAACAGGCGCAGCATCTTGTCGAGCACCAGCAGCATCGCGGCGATCACCAGCGTCGCGAACAGCGGAACGGCGATCAGCCTGGCAAGATAACGGTCGACGGCGGACAACATCTTCGAATTCTGGACGCCCCACGACCATGGTTTTGCCGCAAAGCTCCACCATCTCCCGTCTTCAAGGTGCGGCGTGGCGTGCCCGCTATAGCCGCGGATGCAGAGATGGTCATGAAGAAAGTTGCAATCGCTTTGGCCCTGCTGGGAAGCGGAGCCGGCTGGAGCGCCGCTGCCCCGGCGGCGGTCTCCGGCGATGTAGCCGCTTGCGCCCGAGGCGACAGCGCAGTGCTGGTGCGCGTGGCGGGCTTAAAGGCGCCGCGCGGCATGCTGCGCGTGCAGATCTACGGCTCCAATCCCGCCGACTTCCTGGCCAAGGGCAAGAAGCTGAAACGGATCGACGTTCCGGCTTCGGCGGGGCGGGTGGACGTGTGCGTCGATCTGCCGGGACCCGGCAGTTACGCCGTCGCCGTGCGGCACGACTTGGATAACAATGGCAAGTCTGGCTGGAACGATGGCGGAGGTTTCTCGCGGAATCCGCGCATCTCTCTTGTCCATCTCAGGCCCAGCTTCAACGATGTCGTAATCCAGGTCGGCCGCGGGGTTCGGCCCGTGGACGTGACGCTCAACTATCGGCAGGGCTTCTCCATTGGCCCTGTGAAAGGCTGATGGTCTCGGTCGCGCTTCTTTCCAATCCCCACTCCACGGGTAATCGCGCCCTGTTGCCCCGTGTTCGCGCCTATTGCGCCAGGCACCCCGACATTTTCCATTACGAGGTGGAGAGCGTCAGCCAGATACCCGACGCCATGCGCACCATCGCCCGGGTTCAGCCCAAAGTTATCGTAATCAATGGCGGCGACGGATCGGTGCAGGCGGCGCTGACCGAGCTGCATGGCGGCCGCTACTTCGGCGAGACGCCGCCGCCTGTCGCGGTGCTGCCGAACGGAAAGACGAACCTGATTGCGCTCGATCTCGGCGCTCATGGCGATGCGCTCGAGGCGCTGGAAAGAATCGCAGAGCTCGCCAAGTCGGACTTGGCTCCTCATATCGTGCAGCGCGAGCTGATCGCGCTGTCAGAAGGCGACAGCAAGCCAGTGCTGGGCATGTTCCTGGGGGGCGCGGGGCTTGCCGACACAATGCTCTACTGCCGCTACAAGATCTATCCGCTGGGGTTGCCGAACGGCATCAGCCATTTGCTGACGGCGCTCGCGGTGATCGTCACTGTGGTTCTCGGCATTCGCGCTGCCTTTCTGCCGCCGCGGCCGTCCGAAGTGCGCGTGTCGCTAAAGCGCGGCGGGCAGATTACCGGTCGTTTCACCCTGCTGATCGTGACCACGCTCGAGAAGCTGCTGCTCGGCGGCAGGGCTGAGGGCGCATCCGGACGTCTGAAGCTGATGGTGGTGGAGCAGGGACCCCGAACCCTGTTGCGCGCAGTGCTGGCGAGCGTTCGCGGGCGGCTGGGGCGCAGCAAGATGCGCGGAGTACATATCGAGCAAGGCGACGAGATCGAGATCGACGGTGAAAGCTCGAACGTAATTCTGGATGGCGAGTTGTTCCAGGCGCGCACCGGCAAGCCGATCGTGCTCCGTACCACCCGGCCAGTGCCGTTCCTGAAACTGGCGGCCTGACTGTCAACAGCCCGGTGCTGCCCCAACTCATCTCCGAAGAACTCGCGCGACCGGTTGATCCGCGGGTGATGGCCGCAGCGGAGTCGATTGCGCGGCGCTATCCCGGGGCGGTGGCAACGCTCTTCTACGGCTCTTGCCTGCGCACGGGCGAAGTCGACGGGCAGATGCTGGATTTCTACCTGATCGTCCGCGACTATCGCGAGGCCTATGGCAAAAGCTGGCTGGCCTGGGCGAACCGGCTGGTTCCGCCGAACGTGTTCCCGTTTGAGGAGCATGGCGTCGCTGCCAAATATGCGGTGCTGAGCGAAGCCGATTTCGCGCGGCTGACCAGGCCCGAGGCGAGCAATGTTTCCGTCTGGGCCCGATTTGCACAGCCGGTGCGGCTGGTCTGGTCGGCGGATAATGATGTGCCCGGCCGCGTGGCCGAGATCGTCGCGCAGGCATCGGTGACCCTGCTGGCGCTTGCGCCTGGCGGTGACCTGCTCCACCGCTGGCGGCAAGGCTTTGCGCGGACTTACAGTGCCGAGCTGCGGGCCGAGCGCGGCGACCGGCCGGGATCGATCGTTGATTGGGACCCGGAAAGATATCGCCGCATCGGCGATGCGACGAACTTGCAAACGGGCACACTTTTTTCGGAAGGGCGCTGGCGGCAGCTGCGCCGCAACGGCAAGCTGCTGACGGTCGTGCGGCTTGCCAAGGCAAGCCTGACCTTCGCCGGCGGCATTGATTATCTCGCCTGGAAGATCAACCGCCACGCCGGTACGCGGATCGAGATCAAGCCCTGGCAGCGACGCTGGCCACTGCTCGGCGCCGTCACGCTGCTGCCGCGGCTGCTTCGGGCGGGGGCGATCCGTTAAACTTGGCGAGCGCGGCGGCGACCGCACCGGCGAGGCTGCCGATGGTGAAGGGCTTGCGCAGCACGTCGTGGCCGCCAAAGGCCGCCGCCTCGTCGATCTCGCCGGCATAGCCAGTCACGAAAAGCACGCCGACATCGGGATGCAGCGGGCGGATCGCCGCGATAAGCTCGGGCCCGGTCGTGCCTGGCATCACCACGTCCGACAGGATCAGCCGCACGCCCGGATTGGCGGCGAGCAGCCCAAGCGCCTGCTCCGGATCGGCGCAGCCGATCGGCTTGTGGCCAAGCTCGGTCAGCGCTTCGACGGTTGCATTCAGCACCCGCGCATCGTCCTCTACGACCAGGATTTGCGCATTTTGCTGCGTCGCCGCCGCCGACGAGCGGATGCCATGGGCCTCTTCGGCCGGCGCGACGCGATCGACGCCCGTGTAGCGGGGCAGCAGGATCGAAACTATGGTGCCACGACCCGGCTCCGACGAAATCGTGATCTCGCCCAGCGACTGACGGACGAAGCCGAAAATCTGGCTAAGACCAAGTCCGGTGCCCTTGCCGACCGGCTTGGTCGTGTAAAAGGGCTCGAAGACCCGCTCCAGCACCTTTTCATCCATGCCGCAGCCGGTGTCGGTGACGGCGATCGCCATATAGTCGCCGGCCCGTCCCGCGCCGAGTTCGCCTTCCGCCAGGCTGCGCTGGGCGGTGGAGAGGGTCAGCGTGCCTTCGCCGTCCATCGCGTCGCGCGCGTTGACGGCGAGATTGAGCAGCGCGTTTTCCAGCTGGTGCTTGTCGACCCACACGGTCCAGTCGCCGCAGCTGAAATCGGTGCGCACCGCGATGCGTTCGCCCAGCGTCCGGTCGAGCAGGTCGGTCATGCCTGCGATCAGAGCGTCCGGTGATACCGGCTCCGGAAGCAAAGGTTCGGCGCGGGCAAAGGCGAGCAGGCGGCGCGTGAGCGCGGCGGCGCGGCTGGCGCCTTCCATTGCGTTTTCGAGGTGCCGACCTGCCTCGCCGGCATTGTCGGCAAGGCGGCGGCGCGCCAACTCCAGGCCGCCGATCACCACCGCGAGCATGTTGTTGAAGTCGTGCGCGATGCCGCCGGTCAGCTGGCCCACCGCTTCCATCTTCTGCACCTGGCGCAGCTGCGCCTCGGCCGCCTCCCGCTCACCGGCCTCCGCCAGTAGTGCCTGGTTCGCCAAGCGCAATTCGGCCGTGCGCGCCGCGACTGCGTCCTCCAGTTCTTCGGCCCGGCGGGCGACGTCGTCTGCATCGATGCGCGCGACGCGGCGCTCAGCCATCGCCTGCAACATGGTGAACGCAAAAAGGGCTGCCCCGACCAGGATAACGATCGCAAATGCAAGCAGCAGTCGCGCGGCGCGGTTCGACTGCTCGACGGTTGTGTTGGCGGCGTCGATGCGAGCCTGGAGCAGCCGCTTTTCGTTGGCAACGATCTGCTCGACCGTCCGCGCGAGCGCGGCCACGCTCTTCGATTTGCCGGCTTCATTATATGCAGCGAGGCTGCTCATCTTCTGGTCGTAGCGAGTGCGCAGCGCCGCCCCCGACAGCAGGCGGTCACGCTCTTCGTAAATCTCACGCAGCCGGTCCACCAGTGCGGTCTGCTCGGGATTATCGCGCGTGGACTCGCGCAACCGGGTGATGGAGCCGCGCGCGCGGCGCCAGTCGTCGACGAACAGCCGCCCGTAGTGGGGCTCCATGTTGACCACATAACGGCCAAGCGTCGCCTCGGCCCGGTTCATCGTGCTTTCGAGCGTGCGCGCGAAGATGATGACTTCAAAGCTATGGCGCTGCGCCGCGAGCGCCAAGTCGCGCTGCTTGTTCGAGTTGGAAACGAGCAGGGTAAGCGAGATCAGGCCAAGCGCGGCCAGCAGCCCGAGTGCTGTCGCCAGCGCACGGCGCACACTGATCGAGCGATGCTCGACCTCTTGATTGACGACCCGTCCCATCCCCACGCCCCTCTAACAAGAGCGTGGTTAACGCTTGCTGTCTAGTGCTGCGCGGGAATGGCGCCCACTGCACGTCCGGCCGCGGCAAACATTCCGGTGATCTGAACGATTTGCTCGGCCGTGTGCTCGGCGCAGAGCGAGCACCGCAACAGATACATGCCAGCAGGCGTCGCCGGTGGCCGGGCCATGTTCACGTAGAGCCCCTGTTCCAGCAGCGCCTGCCACATGCCGACCGCCTCTTCCTGGGTCGGCAGGATGATCGCGAGGATGGCCGATTGCGGCGTCTCGGTGCCGAGCTTGAAGCCCAGCGCTTTCAAGTTGCCGTGCAGCGCGCGCGCATTTTCCCACAGATGCTGGCGCTTGTTGTGCGCGTGCATCAGCTTGCGGATCGAGGTCGCCGCAGTGGCGACGACCGACGGCGGCAGCGAGGCGGTAAAGATATAAGCGCGGCAGGCGAGGCGGATCGCCTCGAACTTGGGATGGTTAGAGACGCAGAAGCCGCCGACGGTCCCGACTGACTTGGAAAAGGTGCCGACCACGAAGTCGGTATCTTGCTCGACGTCCTGCTCTTCGTACACGCCGCGGCCATTGGCGCCGAAAAAGCCCATCGAATGGGCTTCGTCGGAGAGCGTCATGGCGCTATGCTTCTTGGCGACTGCGACCATGTCCTTGAGCGGCGCCACGTCGCCCAGCATCGAGTAGACGCCCTCGAGAATGACGAGCTTGCCGGCTTCGGGCGGCAGGCGGCCGAGCCGCTTGTCGAGATCCTCGACCGAGTTGTGGCGAAAGCGGACGATCTCGGCATTGCCCTGCTTGCAGCCGTCATAGATGGACGCGTGGCTGTCGGCGTCGAGGATTATGTAGTCGCCTTTGCCGGCCAGCGTGGAGATCATCCCCAGATTGGCCATGTAGCCGGTCGAAAACACGATCGCGCCGCTGGTTCCGTAGAAATCGCGCAGGGCCTGCTCGACATCGACATGGTCTTGAAAGGTGCCGTTGAGCATGCGGCTGCCGTTTGTGCCGGAGCCAAACTTGTCGAGCGCCTCCTTGCCGGCCGCGATCACGTCCGGGTCGAAGGTCATGCCCATGTAATTATAGGTGCCGAGCAGGATCGTCTTCTTGCCCTTGATGATCGCCTCGGTCGGCGAGAGCACCTGCTCCATCACGATCGCGAACGGATCGCGAACGCCGCTGTCGAGCAGCGCCTGACGTTCGGCAATCAACCCGTCGAACTTGGACATCAGGTCGCGCGAGGGCGGCGCAGTCTCCGGGCTTGGCGCGTCGGCGCTCTGCAAGCTGTCGGTCATGGCGTCAGCTCCTGAGCTTGCCCACCGCATCGACCAGCTGGCCGACCGTCTCGATTTCCGCCTGCATGTTCATCGTGATGATGATGTCGAACTCGTCTTCCACCGCGGCGACGAAATCCATCACGGTCAGGCTATCCCATTCGAGATCGCCGGCGAAGGTCGTCGCGTCGGTCAGCGCCACGCCTTTCTTGTTGAACGGCTCGATCAGCCGGTGGACGGTGGTTTCGATTTCTTGACGATTGGACATGGCCGGTCCCTAATGCGCTTGGCCGCGCCTTGCCAAGCGAATGCGGCTGAAGGGTGGCAGCGCCAAAAACTGTAACAGGGAATGAACTTGCCTCACGAACCGATACCGAAGCGCTATGCGCCCGACGCCATTCACTTGATCCGGACCACCCAGCAGATCCAGGTCCAGCTTTCCGCCATGGCCGATCACAAGGCGAGCATCCTGATGGGCGCCACTTTTGTGGTGTTCACGATCACGCTCAACCAGACGTCTAAAGGGCTGGTCGCTCCCGAGATGCTGGTGCTGGCGGGCTTTGCGTTGCTCTCAGCCGCTTTCGCCGTGATGGCCGTGCTGCCGGCGGTGAAGCCCAGGCCAGGCGCGCCGCTCAACCTGCTCTTCTTCGGCTCCTTCACCGAGCTGAAGCAGGATGAATACATCGACAAGCTAGTGGCGCATCTCGCCGACGAGGAGGATGTGTACCGGACGATGGCGCGCGACATCTACCAGAACGGATCGGTGCTGAAGCACAAGAAGTACCGCTATCTAGCGCTCGCCTACCGCACGTTCCTGATCGGCATGGTTGCCACGGTGCTGACCTTCTGCGTCGATCGCGTCGGTTTTCTCTAGGTCAACGGCAACCGTCGAATTCGTCCTATGCGGTAACCCATGGCTGGGTTAGCGGCCTTGGGCCGGTGCGGGGGTGTCGGCTAACAGGGGGTTAGTATAATGCGTTCAGTTCTTCTCGCGGGCGTCGTCCTTGCCATGTCGGCACCGGCCGACGCCAAGATCTTCTTCGCCAACTATGCGCCGTCCGACACGGCGGTGACGGTGAGGGAGCATTTCCTGCCCCTCGACTATCGCAGTCCGGATGCGAATCAGAGCTTCACCACGGCGGCATCGACCGGTGCCTTTTGTGCGAACGTCTTTTGCAACGGCTTTGTGTTCAACTCAGTCACGACCGAGTTCACCGCTAACCACAGCTTCAAGGCGTCGCACATCATCGCCCCGGTGCGCGTGTTGAGCAGCTTCGGCAATTTCCGCATCGGCTTCAGCCTCTCGCGCTGGGATGCGGCGACGAATGGCTGGGTGGGGCTTGGCGGCGGCCAGATCGAAAGCGGTCTGCTCCCGTTCGGCCAGACCTTGGAGGTCGAGCTGCCCTTCGGTGAGTCGGGCGCGCGTTTCGTGGACTTCAACCATCTGCCGATCCAGATCGACGCTGGCGAGCGCTATCGGGTTCTCGCCCGCTATGGAGCGGGAGCCGCCGGTGGGTTGAACTGGTATCACAGCGACAAGGCGGCCACACCAGGTCAGTCCATCCAATATTCCGCGGGGCATCCGGCCTCGCTCGCCAATCCCACCAACATCGCCTTTCAACCGGCGTTCGCCTTGACTGACGGCAAGGAGCTGGTTTCGGCGGTGCCGGAGCCGTCGAGCTGGGCGGTTATGATCGCCGGCTTCGCACTGGCCGGCGGTGCGCTCCGCCGCCGTTCGTCAGCGGTGACTGCTACAGCGTGATCCGGCTGCGAGGGAGACTGCCCGCCTCCCTCAAAGCGGCGACCACTCGATCGCGTCTGCGCCTTCATCGTCGTCGCTGACGGGTGCGGCTTCGGGACCGATCGCTTCCAGCAGCCGGTCCAGGGCCCAGTCGACCCCTGTGCCGGCCGCGCCCGAGATCGGGATAACCGGCATGCCGCTCGCTTCCTCCAGCTCGGCGGAGAGGGCGGCGATCAGCTCGTCGTCGAGCATGTCAATCTTATTCAGCGCCAGCACCTGCGCCTTGTCGGCAAGGCCCGCGCCATAGGCATCGAGCTCATCGCGGACGATACGGTAGCTTTCCGCGACATCCTCGTCATTCGCATCGACGAGGTGGAGCAGGACGCGGCAGCGCTCGATATGGCCCAAGAAGCGGTCGCCGATGCCCGCGCCTTCCGCCGCACCCTCGATCAGGCCGGGGATGTCGGCGATCACGAACTCGCTGCCCTTGTGGCGCACCACTCCGAGCTGCGGCCTTGTGGTGGTGAAGGCATATTCGCCGACCTTCGCCTGCGCATTGGTGACGGCGTTGATGAAAGTCGACTTGCCCGCGTTGGGCAGGCCGACCAGGCCCGCATCGGCGAGCAACTTCAGGCGCAGCCAGACCCAGGCCTCTTCGCTAGGCCAGCCGGAGCCGTGCTGGCGTGGCGTGCGGTTCGTCGAGGTCTTGTAGCTGGCATTGCCGCGTCCGCCGTCGCCGCCGCGTAGGAAGACGATGCGTTCGCCCACCTTTGTCAGGTCGGCGAGGAGGGTGCGATCCTCGTCATCGGCCAGGATTTGAGTGCCGACCGGCACCTTGATGACGAGATCGTCGCCGCCCGCGCCGGTGCGGTTGCTGCCGGAGCCGCCGGTGCCGCGCGGCGCCCTGAAATGCTGGGTGTAGCGAAAGTCGATCAGCGTGTTCAGCCCGGCGACCGCTTCGAAGACGATGTCGCCGCCCTTGCCGCCATTGCCGCCGTCGGGGCCGCCATACTCAATGAACTTTTCGCGGCGAAAGCTCACGGCGCCCGGTCCGCCTGCGCCGGAACGGACGAAAATCTTGGCCTGGTCGAGAAAATGCATGCGCGCCACATAGGGTGGCGAGCCGCTGATCGCTAGCGCGGCGGTTCGTGCCGCTGCGCGATAGAGGCGGAGAGCTGCTGGTGCGCCATCTCGCGCGCCGTCTCGGGCGGCAGGCCGAGCGCCGCCGCCATCTGCTCGCCGAGCAGGGCATGACCCAATGCCAAAAGCACCAGGTTCAGCGTCTCGCGATGAACATCGGTGTCCTGATGGCCCTCGCCGAGCCGGTCGACCAGCCGGTGAATGGCGGCGAGCACCGGGTCCAGGGCATTGTCGTTGCCCGACAGGATCATCCATGAGGCCAGCGCGCCGCCGCCGCGCTCAAAGGCGTCGAAGGTCATGTCGACGACCGTGCGCTGATCGCCGTCACCGGATCGGGCCTTCAGCACCGCTGTCTCGATCTGGTAGGTGATCCGTTCCGCCATGGTCGTCATCAGCGCCTGCTGCAGGCCGGCGGCCGATCCAAAATGGTGGAGGAGATTGGCGTGGGTGCGGCCCATGCGGGTGGCGACGGCCTTGAGCGTCACCGCCTGCGGCCCCGCCTCGATCAGCAGGTCGCGCGCAGCCTGCAAAGCGGCCGAGCGGCTGGCTTCCGGCGAAAGGCGGCGTTTGGCGAGCGACATGAAGCGGCACTACCCCTTTCGCCGGGCGCAAGGAAGGCGTGAGATATTGACATTAGTGTCAGTATATGATTTGGCTGGTGTTTAGGAGATGCGACTCATGCAGCTTGCCGCGAAGACGCCTGCCGACCTGACGATCACGCCGCGCGACCGCCGTTTCGGCCGCGGCAGCGCACAGCAGCGCTGGTGGTTCGGCGGCGATCCTTATGCGACCGCTTTCCACAATGCGCTATCGGTGACCTTTCCCAGGGGCGAGGCCTTCTTCATCGAAAGCGTGAAGGCGCACCGCGAAGGCGTGCCGCCCAAGCTCGAGGGCGAGATCAGGGCGTTCGTAATGCAGGAAGTGATGCATTCGCGCGAGCACGTCGCTTTCAACCGACGGGTGGTGGACGCAGGCTATGACGTCACGAGACTCGAAAACGATGTCGAGGAGGCGCTGGCGCTGACCCGCGGCCGACCGCAGGTTCTGAACCTGGCCGTCACCATGGCGCTGGAGCATTATACCGCGATCATGGCGCAGACGATGCTGCGTTATCCGCATTACTGGTCGAAGGCTGACGCCGAAAGCACCGCCATGTGGAAATGGCATGCCGCCGAGGAAATCGAGCACAAGGGCGTCGCCTACGACACCTGGCTGCACGCGACGCGCGACTGGACGCGCGGCAAGCGCTGGCGGGTGAAGAGCATCATGATGCTGCTCGTCTCTTACCGTTTCTGGACCAAGCGCTGGGCCGGCTCGATGGAGCTGCTACGCCAGGACGGCATCACCGGATGGAAGGCGCGCTTCGGACTGCTCCGCCACCTGTTCGTCAGTCCAGGGCTGATCCGCCGCGCCCTGCCGGCCTGGCTATCCTTCTTCCTGCCTGGCTTCCACCCCTGGAACCATGACGACCGCGCGCTGATCAGCATGTCCGATAGCGATTATGCAGATGCGCGCATTCCCAGCGCCGCCTAATCCAGACGGATAAAAAAAAAGGGGCCGGCAACTCGGGTGAGTTGCCGGCCCCTTTTCTTACCGTAACCGCTGGTTAGGCGCTCTCGGACTCGTCATTCTCTTCGGAAACGAAGTAGATGAGAGCCACAGCGGCGACGAACACCGCGACGCCGATCAGGGCACCACCGGCGAGCTCGTTGCCTTCAACTGCCGCGCCCGAACGGACCGACGAGGCAACCGAAAGCTTCGACGCGCTGCTCTGAGCAACGGCCGGAGCCGCGACCAGGCTGGCGGCCGCCGCCGCCGCAATCAAACCACGCTTGAACATATATTGCCTCCCTGAACGGCACAAAGATCTGGTGCGCGGGATGTCCCGCTCACTCCGCCCTCCTTTAGCCGATCGATATCGAAAGGCAATCGGGGGCCGGGATTTCCGCTCGACTGTGGTGATTCTGCTACAGTAACCTCGGATTTCAGGATCATTTCGCCCGCGTTCGCGATGCAACGCGCTCGCAGCCTCATCGTTGTCCGCGGACACGCAGGAGGCACGCATGAAGGCTCTGGTCTGGCACGGCAAACAGGATATCCGATACGAAAGCGTTCCCGATCCGGAGGTCGAGGATGGCCGTGACGCGATCATCAAGGTGACCAGCTGTGCGATCTGCGGATCGGACCTGCACCTGTTCCACAACCTTATGCCCGGCATGATGCCCGGCGACATCGTCGGCCACGAAACGATGGGCGAGGTGGTCGAGGTCGGCAAAGACAACAAGGAGCTGAAGGTCGGCGACCGCATCGCCGTCCCCTTCCAGATGACCTGCGGCGAGTGCGAGCCATGTCGCAAAGGCAACTTCTCCGTCTGCGAGACCACCAATCGGAAGGCGAAGCTGGCTGAGGCAGCGTTCGGGCGCACGACGGCGGGACTGTTCGGCTACACCCATCTGACCGGCGGTTATTCCGGCGGCCAGGCCGAATATCTCAGGGTGCCGTTCGCTCACCACACGCATATCAAGGTGCCGGACTCGATCCCCGACGAGCAGGCGCTGTTCCTGACCGACATTCTGCCGACGGGCTGGCAGGCTGCGGTCTATTGCGACATCGAGCCGGACGACACCGTCGCGATCTGGGGTGCAGGTCCGGTCGGGCAGATGGCGATCCGGTCGGCGATCCTGCTTGGGGCCAAACAAGTGGTCGCGATCGATTTCCTGCCGGAGCGGCTCAGCATGGCTGCGGCGGCCGGCGCCATCTGCATCAACCCCGGCGAGGAGAGCGTGAAGGAGCGACTCGACGAGCTGACCGACGGCAAGGGCCCGCAGAAGTGCATCGATGCGGTAGGCATGGAGGCGCATTCGCAAATCACGGCCGAGCATATCTACGATCGCACCAAGCAGGCGGTGATGATGGAGACAGATCGGCCGCACGTGCTGCGCGAGATGATGCTCCTATGCCGGCCAGGCGGAGTTCTCTCGATTCCCGGCGTTTATGGCGGCGTTCTCGATAAGCTGCCGTTCGGCGCGGTGATGAACAAGGGGCTGACGATCCGGACCGGCCAGACCCATGTGAAGCGCTGGACCGACGAACTGATCGAACTGATCGAGGAAGGCGCGCTCGATCCCAGCTTCGTCATCACGCACACGGCGCCGCTTTCACAAGGGCCGGCGATGTATCCGGCCTTTGAGAGCCGGAAGGACAATTGCGTTAAGGTGATGCTCAAGCCCGAGATGGAGGCGGCGTGATGGCGTTCAAATATGGTAAGGACAGTTCGCTTTCCGGCGCAGATGCGCTGGTGCGCGGCATCGGGCTTTTTTCGCTGGGACTGGGCGTGGCCGAGCTCGTTGCGCCGGGGAAGATCGCGAAGACTTTCGGCCTTGAAGGCAAAGAGACCCTGCTGCGCGCCTTTGGTGCGCGTGAAATCGCGTCCGGAATCGGCACGCTTTCAAGCGACCCGCAGCCGGCGCTCTGGTCCCGCGTGGGCGGCGACGTCCTCGACATGGCGACGCTCGCGCTAGGCGCCCGATCCGACCGACAGGACGCGAAACGCAACGCCCTGATCGGCATCGGAGCGGTCGCCGGCATCGCGGCGCTGGATGCGTTCGCCGCGACGCTGATGGGTAAACGCGGCGGCGAGCGCCCGCCACCGGCCGATTACAGCGACCGCTCCGGTCTGCCCAAAGGCGTGGAGGCGTCGCGCGGCTATTACCGCCAGAAGCAGGAGCGTGGCCCCGCCGTCGCGCACCATGATGCCCGCGACGATCGCCGCCATTCCGGGGGCAAAAACAAGGGCAGCGGACCAAGCGCGGCGGCTGGGCGCCAGCCGGAACAGATGGAGACGGACCCTGGATCGAGCCCGGTCGCGCCCGGCGTCTCGCTTAGCTAGCGTAGCTGTGGCCTGGCCGGCGCCGCAATGACGCGCCGGCCAGGCCGAACCCGGCGATCATCATCGCCCAGGTCCCCGGCTCGGGAATCACGGAGAGGGCCGCGAGCTTGAAGCCGTCCGTGCGGCGGTCGCTGTTGGTGAAATCGGCCCCGATCAGCCACAGATTGCCAGCTTTTAGCTGCGGGTTCGGGTTGCGGGTGCTGTTGCCCATGGTCGTAATCAGCGACGACCAGCCGCTTTCGAAAAGAGCATTGAGTTCGGTCACCGGGGCGTTGTCCAACGCGAGGGTCTGGGTCCAGGGAAGGGAGGTGATGCCTTGGCGGACCGTCACGTCGCTGTCTCTCGTCGCGCCCATGACGCTAAACGTGTTGAAAGTGGCGGACGTCAGCCGCACCTGCCGGTCGAACTGCAGCAAGACGAAGTCCTTGCGGCCATTATTGTCGATCGAATGGCGGTTCTGACTGCCATCGCCATCGTCGCTGGAGATGACGCCGAGACCGGAGCTGTAAACCATCAGCTTGGCATCCCGGACGAACATGCCCAAGGCGTTCGTCTCCAGACTCCAGCCGGTTGCCCGCACATTATATGTCCCCAGAGTCGGCGAGGTCGCGCTGAAGAACCGGGCATTGCCGTCCTGAACCTGATTGTTATTGCCGACAATCAGGTCGAATATGGCTGGAATCACAGTGGCAGCTTGGGCCGGCGCGGCACCAAGGGCGGCCATCCCAACAAGACTGGCTGCCATTGCCGTCGAAATGATTCGCATGAACAACCCCCTGATCACCGGCGACAATTCAGCTTGGTAAAGCTCTGGTCCCCTGTGACTTGTGTTTGACTATAGCCGAAACGGGCTCGTTTTCGAAGGTGAGCGGTTACGTGCGAGTCTTGACTTGGGACGACCGACTCATGGCGAACACGAGCTCTGGCTTTCGGTCGTGCGTGCCGTTCAGGGTCGAGCGGTTTTCACGAACCCGTCAACCATTTCGACGGGCCAGGATTTGAGACTTTGTCCCTGACACGGTCCACCGACGCACAGTCCGTCTTCCGCGCGAAACAGGGCGCCGTGCCAGTCGCATTCGATCAACTCGCCATTGTCCGCGAGGTATTCATCCAGCCGCTTCGCGAGCGGCAGGCCCATGTGCGGGCATGCGTCCACAAAGCCGGTCACAGCTTCGCCGCGGCGCACGACGAAGCCGTGAAAGCGCCGATCGCCGATCTCCAGCACGAAATTCCTCGCGCCGGGGTTGGCGATGTCGGCGAGGGTGCACAGGGTAACGCCGGCTGGGGTGGAGGTTACGCGGTCCATCAGTCAGCAGGGAATGACTTCCTGCTCGATGGCGCCGAAGATGCTGTGGTGGTGATCGTCGTGACAGTCGATCCGGACCCGGTCGCCGTGGCGCAGAAAAGGCGTTTTAGGCTCGCCGTCGTTGATTGTCTCGATCATGCGGATTTCGGCGATGCAGCTATAGCCCAGGCCACCTTCGCTGACCGGCTTGCCGGGCCCGCTATCGGCACCCTTATTGGAGACGGTGCCGGAGCCGATGATCGAGCCGGCGCCCAACTCCCGGGTCTTCGCCACATGGCCGATCAGCGTGCCGAAGTCGAAGGTCATGTCGGTGCCAGCATCGGCCTTGCCGAACGGCTGGCCGTTGAGCTCGACCAGCAGCGGCCGGTGGAGCTTGCCGTCTTTCCAATAGCTGCCCAGCTCGTCCGGCGTGACCAGCACCGGGGACAGGGTCGAGGCCGGTTTGGACTGAAAAAACCCGAAGCCCTTGGCGAGTTCGCCCGGAATCAAATTGCGCAGGGACACATCGTTGACCAGGCCGACCAGCCGGATGGCAGCGAGGCAGGTCTCGCGGTCCGCGCCCATCGGCACGTCGCCGGTGATGACGCACACTTCCCCTTCCATGTCGCAGCCCCAGCTTTCGTCCTTCAGCGGGATCGGATCGCGGGGGGAGAGAAAGCTGTCGGAGGCGCCCTGGTACATCAACGGATCGGTCCAGAAGCTGGCCGGCATCTCGGCGCCGCGCGCTTTTCGCACCAGCTCGACATGATTCACATAGGCCGAACCATCGGCCCATTGGTACGCGCGGGGCAGCGGCGCGGCGGCTTCACGCTCGTGGAAGCGTTCGCGGGGAATAGCCTCATGCTCCAGGTCGGTGGCGAGCAGCTCGAGTTTCGGCGCGACCTGCTCCCAATCGTCGAGCGCGGCCTGCAATGTCGGCGCGAGGTGAGTGGCGTCCGCGTAGAAGTGCAGGTCGCGGGATACGACGATCAGACGGCCGTCCCGGCCATGTTTCAGCGATGCGAGTTTCATGATTTCTCTCTCCGTCATCCCGGCCTTGAGCCGGGATCCCGCTTCTTCTCACCCACTGAAAGGCAGCGGGACCCCGGGTCAAGCCCGGGGTGACGATTAGATGTTGGCCTTAGGAAAACCGCTCCAGCAATCGTCATAGTCGAGCTGGCAGAGCTCTGTCTCGGCGGCCCATCGCGTCGGGCGGATCACCCAGCGGCTTTCGAACATGAAGGCCATGGTGTTCTCGATCTTCTGCGGGGCCAGCTTGGCGGTGGTCGCCTTCTGCCATGACGCGAGATCGGGTCCGTGCCCCGCCATCTGGTTATGCAGCGAAGCACCGCCCGGTGCGAAGCCGCCTTCCTTGGCGTCATAGGCGCCCTGGATCAGCCCCATGAACTCGCTCATGACGTTGCGGTGGAACCAGGGCGGGCGGAACGTGTCCTCCGCCACCATCCAGCGCGGCGGGAAGATCACGAAGTCGCAATTGGCGGTGCCGGCGATCTCACTCGGCGAGGTCAGCACGGTGAAAATGGACGGGTCCGGATGGTCGTAGCTGACCGTGTTGATGGTGTTGAACCGGGCGAGGTCATATTTGTAGGGTGCCAAATTGCCGTGCCAGGCGACCACATCGAGCGGCGAATGGTCGAGCTCGCAGGTCCAGAGCCGCCCCTGGAACTTCTGCACCGCCTCGAAGCGGCCGTCGCGATCCTCGAACCACGCCTGGGGCGTCTCGAAGTCGCGCGGGTTGGCGAGGCCGTTCGCGCCGATCGGCCCGAGGTCCGGCAGCTTGAACGGCGCGCTGTAATTCTCGCAGACATAGCCCCGCGCCACACCGTCGATCAGCTCGGCCCGGAAACGCAAGCCGCGAGGAATCACGCCGATTTCGCCGGGCGCAAGGTCGAGCCTGCCCTGTTCCGTCGCGAAGCTGATGCGGCCCTGTTGCGGCACGATCAGCAACTCGCCATCGGCCGAGTAGAAGACGCGCTGCTCCATTGAGCGGTTCGCCGCATAGAGGTGTATGCCGATCCCGGCGCCCGTCGCCACATCGCCGTTGCCGGCAAAAGTGACGAGGCCGTCGACCCAGTCGGTCGGATCGGCGGGGATTGGCAGCGGGTCCCAGCGCAGGCGATTGGGTGAAGGCGGAACCTCGTCGAACGGCCCGGAACGGAGCAGGGTCTGCTTGGGATAGGGCTTGTACGGCCTGTGACTGGCCGTCGGCCGCAGCCGGTAGAGCCAGCTGCGCTGGTTCTCGTGCCGCGGCGCGGTGAACGCGGAGCCGGACAGCTGCTCGGCATAAAGGCCGAACGGCACTTTCTGCGGGCTGTTGCGGCCCACGGGCAGTGCGCCTGGCACAGCTTCGGTCGCGAAGTGGTTGCCGAAGCCGGTCAGGGGAGCGGTGGTGATTTCTGTGTGCAGGTTCACACTAGTTCCGTTCGTTTCGAGCGAAGTCGAGAAACGTGCTTGACGTCACACTTCGTTTCTCGACTTCGCTCGAAACGAACGGACATGAACTCCCTCTACTCCGCCGGCTCTTCAACCTTGATCACGCCGCGGCGGATCTGGTCGAGTTCGATGCTCTCGAACAACGCCTGGAAATTGCCGTTGCCGAATCCTTCATTGCCCTTGCGCTGGATGATTTCGAAGAAGATCGGGCCGATGAACGGTTCGGTGAAAATCTGAAGCAGCAGCCCTTCTTCGCCGACATTGCCATCGAGGAGGATGCGGTTCTTACGCAGCCGCTCAAGGTCCTCGCCATGGCCAGGCACGCGCTTGTCGACCAATTCGTAATATGTCTCGATAGTGTCCTGCAGCTTGACCCCGCGGGCGCGCAGCCGCTCGACCGTGCCGTAGATGTCCGGCGTGGTGAGGGCGAGGTGCTGGATTCCTTCGCCCTTATACTCGCGAATGAACTCCTCTATCTGACTGTTGTCATCCTGGCTTTCATTGAGCGGGATGCGGATCGCCCGGTCCGGCGCGATCATGGCTTGCGAGAACAAGCCCGTCGCCTGACCCTTGATGTCGAAATATTTCTGCTCTTCGAAGCCGAACAGCTCGCGATAGAATTGGGACCACACACGCATCTGGCCGCGCTTCACATTGTGGGTCAGATGGTCGAGCAGGTCGAGGCCGACATTATTTTCCGCCTCCGCCTGCTGCCAGCCGGGGATCTCCTCCCAGGCGGCATAGAGATCGATCCCGTCCTGGATGAAGTAGAGATAGGAGCCGCCGATGCCGATGATGCAGGTGTCGTCCTCCTCGGTGCGCTTGCCGCCATGGGCGAGCGCCCATTCGAGCGCCCTGTCCGGATTGGAAACGCGGAACGCCATCGCGCTGGCGGACGGCCCGTGCGCGGCGCGGAACTCGGCGACGCGGCCGGTCTCGTCACGGTTCAGCATCAGGTTGATGCGCCCCTGCTTGTAGCGGGTGATGTTCTTGCGCGGGTGCTTGTGCGTGGGAACGAAGCCGAGCCGCTCGAACTCGCGCGCCATGGCTTCTGGATCGGGCGAGGTGAACTCGCAAAACTCGAACCCGTTCAGGCCCAGCGGATTGTCGGCGCTCATACTTCACTCCTGCGTGTCTGAGTGAAGTTGGTAACAGGTGTTACCAATCAGCGCAACGAGTCGCTCGCGGCCTTGAGCTTCGCGAGCGTCGCTTTCAGCTGCTTCACCTCTCGCTCGCCAATCGTTTCCAGCAGCCGCTGCTCCAGTTCCAGCGCCTTGGGCGAGATCTGGGAATAAAGGGCGCGCCCCTCGGCCGTCAGCGCCAGCGCATTTGAGCGCCGATCCTTCCCATGCGCGCCGCGGCTGACGAGACCGCGCGAGACCAGCGCCTGGGCGGCGCGGCTGACCGTCATCTTGTCCATCTCGGTGCGGGTGACCAGCGCCTGCTGCGTCACTCCATCTTCTTCCGCCAGCACCGCGATCAGCCGCCATTCCGGGATGCGCAGGCCGAACAGGCTCTCATAGGTGCGCGCGATCACGCCGCTGACGGCGTTCGACACCACCGAGAGCTGGTAAGGAAGGAATTCGTCGAGGCGCAGCACAATGCCATTATGGCGGCGACCACGTTCCCGTCAAAGAAGCTTATTGGGCGGCGCGCATTGCCTCAACGGCAGCACTGTCGTCCCGGTCAAGCCGTGCTTCGCGGTGCGCGGCGTCCTTGACCAGCTTGATTAGCCGGTCCTTGTCCCGCATCGCATTGGCCTTGTTGAAACAGCCCGACGCGCCCTCCAGCAATGCCTTGGCCCGCATGTCCTCGCCGCGTGCGGTGTAGCTGGACAGCATGATCACCGGGGTCTGCCCACGCTTCCGCAGGTCCTGCAGATATTCAATCCCGCTCCGGCCCGGCATCTCGACGTCCAGGGTGATCACGTCGACCAGCTGATTTCCGAGCATCTCATCGGCCTCGTCGGCACTCGCCGCGAGCCCTGCGATGCGGATCTCGGGATCGCTCTCCAGGACTTGGCGCATCACCGCGCGGATGGTGACGGAATCGTCCACTACCAAGACTCGAACCAAACGCATTTCTATTCGACCTCAGCATCTTAACGTGCTGATTTCCGGTTTGTCCTTTATTCGTTTCCGATGTGTTAAGCTGGCCGTGGGGTTAACCCTATTCGGGCCCGCCGGCTCCACCGCCAGAGCATCAGCACCGAGACGATCGCAAGTCCCGCGGCCAGCCCGACCCAGATGCCGACGCCCTCCCAACCAAGCCCGAAGCCGAGCCACACTGCGGTCCCCATACCGACCACCCAATAGCCGAATCCGGCGAAGATCATCGGCACGGTCGTGTCCTGCAGACCCCGCAGCATGCCCGCGCCGACGGACTGCGCGCCGTCGAAGACCTGGAACAGCGCGGCGACGTAGAGGAACGACACGGCGAGCGGCAGCACCGGCTGGTTTTCCGGCAGCTTTACGTCGAGAAACAAGCTGACCAGCGCCTGCGGAACCGCCAACATCACCAATGCCATCGCCGCCATGAAGGTGATGCCCATGGTAAAGGCGGTCCACCCCGCTCGCGTGACGCCGGCCGGGTCGCCGCGCCCGTAAGCCAGGCCGACTCGCACAGTCACCGCCTGGCTGAGCCCCAGCGGCACCATGAAGGTGAGCGACGCGATCTGAATGGCTATGGTGTGCGCCGCGATCGAGTTAATGCCGATCAGCCCCATCAGGAACATCGCGGCGATGAACAATGTCACTTCCAGCGACAGTGTCAGCGCGATCGGCAGACCCAGGCGCCAGACCTCGGCGTAGCGCTGCCAGTCGGCGCGCCAGAAGCGGCCGAACAGCCGGTAGCGGCGAAAACGCGGGTGGAGCATCACGACGGCGGCCATGCCGATAAACATCAGCGTCTGCGTGACGGCGCTGCCCAGTCCCGCGCCGAACAGGCCGAGCGGCGGGATCGGCCCGGCACCGAAGATCAGCACATAGTTGATCAGCGCGTTGGCGATCACCCCCATGACGCTGATGGTGAGCGCCCAGACCGGCTGCTCCAGTGCAGCCACAAAGGCGCGGAGTACGAGATAGAGGAGCGCCGGCAGAAACCCGAACATCAACGGCCGGACGAAGACCGCCGCTTGCGCAGACAACGTAGGGTCCTGACCCAGCAGGCGCAGGATTGGCTCGGCATTCCAAAGGATGATCCAGACCGGAACGGTCAGTGTGGTCGCGGCCCACATCGCCTGCCGCACCGTCCGCCGCACCTCGCGGACGCTGTGACGCCGCTGGCCCAGCTGACGCGCCATGATCGGCGAGGCCGCCATCACCAGCCCCATGCCGAAGATCAGGAAGATGAGGTAAAGGTTGATACCGATCGAAGACGCGGCCAGCGGCGTCGCCCCGACCCAGCCGAGCAGCACCACATCAGTCGCGTTGATCGCCGATTGCGCGACATTGGTGAGGATCAGCGGCCCCGCCAGCGCGGCGGTCGCGCCGGCTTCCTCGCGCCACGGATTGGCTTTGGGAGCTGATGGGGCATGCATGGGAGCCGGGGCGCATAGCCGAAACGGTCCGGCTCAACCACCCATGCAGGAACCGTCAGCCGCCGGTGTTGTCGGTGGGCCTGCCGCCGCCGCCGATCGAGCCGACGCGGCCGATATTGCCGAACACGTCCTCAAAGAAACCGCGCTTGCGGCCTAAGGTTCGCGTCTTGTCATTGACAGGGTCGATGGAGGCGACCTGGTCGATGCCCAGCTGACGGACATTGGCGACGTTGCCGGTGGTGTCGAACTGCACGTGCAGCACCGTCTGCTCAACGGGCCGAGGCGAGCCAAAGGCCATCTGGCGCGTCTCGCGGGCGACATAATACCAGTCGGTGTCGCCGAACTGACCAGTAAAACTGGGGCGTCCGAGCGTCCGCTGCACCGATGCCTTGTTGTCGACGCCCGGCTGCACGGTAGACACCAATTGAGTGTCGAGCAGATAGCCCTGATGGCCGACGATACGCGAGCAGCCGCCGGTCGCAACCAGTGTCCCGGCAAGGGCGGCGCTCAACACAACGCGCCGCTTCAACAAACTCATTCCACTCTCCCGGACGGACGGCCAAGCATTGCGCTTGGGGCTTGCCGCTTCAATATGCGCGAGACCGACCGTGCACAAGCGCACGGACCCTGAACGGAGCCTTGATGTCCTTTTTTGACCGGCTGTTCGGCCGACGCGACGCGAACGAAGCGGTGCGCCCGCTCTACGACTCGGTGATCGCGCGCGGCCGCGAGCCCGATTGGTATGTGGAAGGTGGCGTGCCGGACACGATTGACGGCCGCTTCGAGATGATCGCCGCCTGCCTCTCGCTGGTGATCGCCCGGCTGGAGCTGGAGCCGGAACAGCGTCAGAACGTCGCCTGGCTTGTCGAGTTGTTCGTGTCCGACATGGACGGGCAGCTGCGCGAGATCGGCATTGGCGACATGGTCGTCGGCAAGCATGTCGGTCGGATGATGGGCGCGCTGGGCGGCCGCATTGGCGCCTATCGCGAAGGTCTGCGCACCGGCAGCTTCGAAGCCGCATTGGTCCGCAACCTTTATCGCGGAACCGAGCCGCCCGCTGCAGCGCTGGAGCATAATGCCGAGCGGCTGCGCGCCTTCTACCTCGGCCTGCACGCCGCCACTTCCGAGTCGATCATCGCGGGCAAGCTGCCATGACTCCTGAATTTTCCCGCATCATTGCCGCCGACACAATCGGCGACGCACCTCGTGAGCTGGAGATCGGCGCTGATGCGGACGAGCGCCGCAGGCTGGCTGGCCGGTTTAGGCTGCCAGGGATCGAGCAGTTGAACGCATGGGTGAAGCTGTCTCGCCGCGCCGGCATCATCCATGCCGAGGGCGAGATCAACTCGCGTGTCGTGCAGAGCTGCGTTGTGACCGGGGAGGCGATGCCGGCTGACGTGTGCGTTCCTTTTTCGGTTCGCTATGTGCCCGACGCCTTTGTTCGGTCGGACGAGGACGAAGTGGAGCTGAGCTCGGAAGATTGCGACACGCTGGCGCTGGAGAACAACCAGATCGATCTGGGCGAGCTCGCGGCGGAGACGCTGGCGCTCGCGCTCGATCCGTTTCCGCGCTCCGACAAGGCCGATGAAGCACTGAAAGAAGCGGGCATCGGAGAGGTTGCCGAGTCAGGGCCCTTTGCCGCGCTTCAGGCGCTCAAGGACAAGCTTGAAGGCGGCCGCTCCTAGGCTCGGGTATTGCGCCGCTTCGCATCACGGCGCGAGTCGAGCCAGACCACGTTCGCATATTCGCTGCGGCTCATCGCGGCAGGGTCGAGGCCGAGCCGCTCGTAGAGCCGCCGCCGGTCCCGAGGGCTGAGATGGCCCGCATGAGGCTGTAGCTTCCGGCTATGCTTCAGGCGCGAGCGGCGCGGAGCGAGCAGCAGCCAGATGGCGGCGAGCATTCCCATCGAGAGTGCCAGGGTGATGAGAATACCGGCCATGAACGCGCGCCCATTTGCTGACTGATCAGACCAAAAGACGCGCGTTTGCCGCCTCCGTTCCGCCAGTCGTCGCGCGCCCGTGAAGTTCGTCGCAATCAGGGCGCAGGGCTAGTCAATCTGTGCTTCGCGTGTGCCTGCTGCGAAGCCCGAACTGAGACCGCTTGCAGCAAGGCGGCCAACATTAGAACGGAACGTCGTCGTCCAGATCGCTGTCGAACGGGCTCGGGCCGGACTTGCCGCCGCCGCTGCGACCCCCGCCGCCAAAGCCGCCGGACGGCGTGTTGCCGCTGCCGCCAAAGTTGCCGCGGTCCTGGCTGCCGCCCCAATCGCCGCCGCCGCCGCCGCCGCTACCACTGCCGCCGCCTTCGCGCCCGCCGAGCAGCACTAGTTCGCCCCGGAAGCGCTGCAGCACCACTTCGGTGGTGTACTTCTCGTTGCCGCCATTGTCGGTCCATTTGCGGGTCTGGAGCTGGCCCTCGAGATAAACGCTGGAACCCTTGCGCAGATATTGCTTGGCGACGCGGCCCAGATTCTCGTTGAAGATCACCACGCGGTGCCATTCGGTCTTCTCCTGCTGGCCGCCGTCCTTGTCCTTCCACCGCTCGGTCGTGGCGACGTTGAAGTTCACGACTTCGCCACCATTGTTCATCGACCGCGCTTCCGGATCGGCGCCGAGATTGCCGACCAGAATCACTTTGTTCACGCTGCCTGCCACTGTTCGCTCCTAAGCCTGTTTGACCGGACCTTAGAGACCGAGCGCGGTTGCCGTCCAGTAGGTCGCGCCCGCCGCGACGTAGGCGATGACGAACAGATAGCCGACCATGAAGGCCGGCCACTTCCAGCTGTTTGTCTCCCGCCGGGTGACGGCGATGGTCGAGATGCACTGGGGTGCAAACACGAACCAGGCGAGAAAGGCGAGGGCGGTGGGCAGCGGCCAGGCCGTCCTCAGCCGATCCTCAAGCGCGGTCGCCGCCTCCGTCTCGTCCACCGCGTCGATCGCATAGACGGTGGCGATCGCCGACACCGCAATCTCGCGGGCCGCCATGGCAGGGATCAGCGCCAGCGAGATTTCGTGGTTGAAGCCGATCGGCCGCACGACCACCTCGATGCCCGACGCGATCCGTCCTGCGATCGAATATTCACTCTGCTTCACGCCATCGGGTGCCTTCGGGAAGGAAGCCAGCGTCCAGAGCAATACGGTGGTGAACAGGATGATGGTCCCGGCGCGCTTCAGGAAGATCGCGGCGCGGGTCCAAAGTCCGATGGCGATGTCCTGCAGCCGCGGCCATTGATATTTCGGCATCTCCATCATGAAGCCCGCGCCGCGTCCGCGCGTGATCGTCCGCCGGAGGACCAAGGCCACTAGGAACGCCCCCAGCACGCCCGCCACATAGAGGCAGAAGAGGACGAGCCCCTGCAATCCGACACCCGGCGCCAGACTCCGGTCTGGAATGAAGGCGGCGATGATCAAGGTGTAGACGGGTAGCCGCGCTGAACAGGTCATCAGCGGCGCGATCAGGATCGTCGTCAGCCGATCCTTGGGATCGTCGATCGTACGCGTCGCCATGATGCCCGGCACCGCGCAGGCGAAGGAGGAGAGGAGCGGGATGAAGGCGCGTCCGGACAGGCCGACGCGCGCCATGAGCCGGTCCATCAGGAAGGCGGCGCGGACCATATAGCCGGTCGCTTCGAGGATCAGGATGAAGAGAAACAGGATCAGGATTTGTGGCAGGAAGACGATCACCGCGCCGACGCCGGCCAGCACGCCTTCGATCAACAGGGCGCGCAAGGCATTTTCAGGCAGGTTCGCCCCGGCCCATGCGCCGACCGCTTCAAAGCCGCTTTCGATCCAGCCGATCGGCGCTTCGGACCAGGTGAAGACGGCCTGGAACATGACGAACAGGATGGCGGCGAGCAGGAACGGTCCGGCCACCGGGTGCAAGGCCACCGCGTCGATCGAGTGAGTGAAGCGGCGTGCCGGGCTTTCCGAAACGATGGCTTTGTCGGCCAACTCGCGGGCGCGGCGTTGCACGCTCTCGAAGGCGGCGATGACGCCATTGGCGTTCGGGCGAGGGGTGCCGTCCCCGATCGCATTGGCCAGCGCTGCTTTCAGTGCGTCCAGCCCCCGTCTCCGCACCGCGACGGTGGGAATGACAGGCACGCCCAATTCGCGGGCGAGCAGGGCCGGGTCGATCTCGAGGCCGTCGCGCTTGGCAAGGTCGATCATGTTGAGCGCGACGACGATCGGCAGGCCCAGCGCGATCAGTTGCAGAACGAAGCGCAGGTGATTGTCGAGATTGGACGCGTCCACCACTACCAGCATCGCCGCCGGCTGACGCTCGCCGGCTTGGCGGCCCAGGATGACGTCGCGCGTAACCGCCTCGTCCGGGCTATGCGGATCGAGGCTATAGGCGCCGGGGAGATCGACCAGTTCGACCGGCCGTCCGTCAGGCAGGGCGAAGCGGCCGGAGTGGCGCTCGACCGTCACGCCCGGGTAATTGCCGACCTTCTGCCGCGCACCGGTCAGCGCGTTGAACAGCGATGATTTGCCGGCATTGGGGTTGCCGACCAGCGCGACCAGCGGAGTGGGATTCACGGGACCAGCGCGACGCGGATGGCGCTCGCCTGGGCGCGGCGGATCGCGACCGTCATCCGCCCCACGCGGCAGGCGATCGGATCGCGGCCGAAAATGCTGCCGCTGTGCAGCGTTTCGATGTTCACGCCTTCGTCGAAGCCGAGTTCGCGCAGCCTTTTGCCCTCCGCTTCACTGAGCGCTGACCAGTCGATGCTGTCGATATGGGCCGCCTTCCGGAGCGGAAGATCGCAGAGCTGCATGCCGATCATCTACGGATGATGCGAACGATTATCAATAAGGGCTTTTGCCTAGACGGCCGGATAGCGCAACCGGCCGATGAAGCGGGAGAGGCTGGGGCGGTGATCGCCGCGCGCGTTCCAGTCGGCCTTGAGGCGCTCGAACTGCATGACGTTCTCGATTCGACGATCGAGGAAGGCACGGGTGTCGCTCAGCTCCGCCGTCTCATCATCGAGCAGGGCGAGCACTGTCGAGGCATAGACGCCGCCTAAAGTCGCGCGCTTGGTGTAATGGTTGAAGTCGGTCGCGGTGTCGCCGGCTAGCCGCCACATCAGGTCGACGGCGCGCCAGCCCATTTGCGCGGCCTTGATCGCGTTTTGCGGCATGGCGAGGATGGCGAGCGCGCGGCGCAGCGCTTCCCGCTCCGGCGCGACGATCTCAACGCGCGCCCAGACCAGTTCGGTGATCCGCTGGCGAATCTTCATCGCGGCCAGCATCTCGACCGGCAACTGCCCCGCCATGGCGTGATCGACCGACCGGAACCAGGCGTCGATCATCTGGACGGCACCGTCTTTGAAAGCCAGGCGGGCGACATCCTTGTCCACCCCGGCTTGCTCGGCGGCGAGATCGACCGCCATCGGCGTCCAGCCGTCGAACGCGGCATTGGCGGGAAGAAGCGGCGCCAGATGCGCCCGGATTTCATCGAGCGTCGGATCGGCGGGAAGCTCGGTCATGGCTTGCATCTAGGCCCGAACGCTTGATCGGCCAAGCCTCTCCCACAGGGGCGGTGACAGGATTCTCGGAGCATGCTAGCCGGACCTAGCCATCAACGACATAAAGAGGGGCGTCTCATGGCCAAATTCTTCTCGAACCTGCACGCAGTGCTGGCGGCGGGCTTCGCGCTGCTGCTGATCGTGATCTTCGCGTTGCATGGCGATGCGTTCAACGATCAATATGCGAACATCTTCTTCCGCTTCCTGCACGTCTGGTTCGGCATCATCTGGATTGGTCTGCTCTATTACTTCAACTTCGTGCAGATCCCGACCATGCCGAAGGTCCCGGCCGAGCTGAAGCCCGGCGTATCAAAGTTCATCGCGCCATCGGCCCTGTGGTTCTTCCGCTACGGCGCCCTGCTAACGGTGCTGACCGGCCTTGCCATTGCCGGCATGCCCGGCCTGAACGAGCCCTATCTCGTTGAAGCGCTGACGTTCCAGGAAGGCTATCGCGTCATTGGCCTGGGCATGTGGCTGGCGCTGATCATGGCGTTCAACGTCTGGTTCGTGATCTGGCCGAACCAGAAGCGCGCGCTGGGCATCGTCGATGCCGACGACGCCACCAAGGCCAAGTCCGCGACGACGGCGATGATGTTCAGCCGCATTAACACCCTGCTGTCGATCCCCATGCTCTATTGCATGGTGACGCAGTTCTATCTGCCGCAATAAGCTTCAGTCGGCCGGCGGCGGCGCGCTTGCCGCCGGCCTTCTGACCAGCACCATCGCTGCCGCAATCAGCGCCGCGCCGATCCAGTCGAGCGGCGCCAGCTTCTCTCCATAGATGCCCCAGCCAATCGCCGCCGCGACCACCGGCTGGGTCAGGAAGGCAAGGCCCGTGACCAGCGGCGGGACATGACCCATCGCGTAGACGAGCAAGCCCTGGCCGATCAGCTGGCTGCCCAAGGCCAGCCCGATCAGCGGTCCCCAGGCCTGCGGCCACACCGTTTCCCCGAGCAGCTTCGCGAAGAGCAAGAGCGGAAAGATTCCCGCAATCGTGGACAGCGCCAGCACCGGCCAGGCCTGCAAGCTGGCTCGAGCCCGATCGATCGCAATCAGGTAGAAAGTGTAGAGGATGCCCGCGAGCAGGCAGAGCAGGTCGCCGATCAGGTTCTGCGGCGACAGCTCATAGGAGCGGCCGAGCAGCAGCGCGGCACCAATCAGGGCGAGCAGCAGCGCAAATCCTTGCCCCCGCGTCGGCCAGGCTCTTGCGATCAGAAAGCCGTACAGGGGAAAAATCAGGCTGGCGCTGTTCCCGAGCAGGGTCGCGTTAGCGAGCTTGGTTTTGAGGATGCCCAGATGCCAGGCGCCCAGGTCCGCGGCAAAGAAGAATCCGCCGAGCGCGATGGCGGCCAGCATGCCGCCGCCGATCCGGCCGATATGCTGGCCGGTCGCGCGGGTCAGCAGGAGCAGCACGGGCGCCGCCAGCGCGAGGCGCCAGAAGGCGGAGGCGATCGGACCCACATCCGCTTCCGTGCTCGCCAGCCGCACGAACAACGGGCCGAAAGCGAGCGCGACATTGCCGGCCAGGAGCGCCGCGAATGCGAAACTGCTTACACCCTCGAAACTTTTTCTTGGACGATCGGCTCGGTGCATGCGGCCCCATAGCCACCTATCTCCAGTCCGCAAAAGGAGACCCGAAGATGGCGAGCCTGTTCGATCCGATAAAGCTTGGCGCGGTGAGCGCCCCCAACCGCATCCTGATGGCGCCGCTGACGCGCGGCCGGTCGAGCCGCGCGCATGTGCCGGGCGATCTTATGCCGACCTATTATGCGCAGCGGGCGTCGGCCGGGCTGCTGATCACGGAGGCGACGGGCATCAGCCAGGAAGGCCTGGGCTGGCCATTTGCTCCGGGCATCTGGACCGACGAGCAGACCGAGGCCTGGAAGCCAGTCACCGACGCCGTGCACGGCGTCGGCGGCCGCATCTTCGTTCAGCTCTGGCATATGGGTCGGATCGTGCACCCGAGCTTTCTAAACGGAGAGAAGCCAGTCTCGGCCTCCGCGACCACGGCTCCGTTCAAGGCGCATACCTATGACGGCAAGCAGCCCTATGTCGAAGCGCGGGCGCTGCGCCTGGACGAATATCCGCGGCTGATCGAGGATTATCGGCGCGCCACCCGCAATGCGAAGGCGGCTGGGTTCGACGGCGTCCAGATCCATGCCGCGAACGGCTATCTGATCGACCAGCATCTGCGTGACAATTCGAACTTCCGCACCGACGCCTATGGCGGCCCGCCGGAAAACCGCATCCGCCTGCTGCGCGAAGTGGCCGAGGCGGTCGCCGCCGAGATCGGTGCCGACCGCACCGCAGTGCGCCTGTCCCCCAACGGCAACAGCCAAGGCGCCGAAGACAGCAATCCGGGCGCGGTCTTCCCGCTGGCGGCAAAGGCTCTCAGTGAGATCGGCATTGCCTTTCTGGAGCTGCGCGAGCTGTCGCCGGAAGGTACTTTCGGTGCGTCCGACCAGCCGAAAGTTTCGCCTCTGATCCGGCCGGTGTTCGACGGCCCTCTGGTGCTGAACCAGGAATTTGACGGCGCATCTGCGCAGGCGGCGATCGACAGCGGCATCGCCGACGCGATCAGCTTCGGCCGGCCGTTCATCTCCAATCCTGATCTGGTCGAGCGCTTGCGGGTCGATGCCCCGCTGGCACCGGATGTGATGGCCAACTGGTACAGCCAGGGGCCGGAGGGCTATATCGACTATCCCACGCTGCAGCGCGAAGCGGCCTGACTTACCCCTCTCCCGCAAGCGGGAGAGGGTTTAGCTTAGCGGCACGAACCGCACCGGCAGCCCGTCTTTCGGGCGCGGGATCGGAAAATACTGCCAATCCTTTCCCGCGCCCGGCTCCAGCTCGATCCGGTAGCGGCGGAGGATCTGCGCGATCAGGATGCGCACCTGCATCGTCGCGAAGTGCAGGCCCAGGCACATATGCGCGCCGCCCCCGAACGGCACCCAGGCATATTTGTGGCGGCCGCGCGACGCCTCGGGCGTGAAGCGCATCGGGTCGAACCTTTCCGGCTCCGGCCAATGCTCGGGCATGCGGTGCGTATAGGCGATGCTGACGCCGACAAAGGTGCCGGCCGGTATCTTGTAGCCGCGAAACTCGAAGTCGCGCAGCGCCCGGCGCGGCATGGAGGGCACCGGCGGCACCATCCGCAGCGCTTCCTTGAAGGCATATTCGGTCAGCACCAGCCGGTCGCGCTGGCCATAGGGCACGCCCTCGTCGTCGTTCAGGCCGAGCGAGGCGATCTCCTCGCGGAGCTTGTCCTGCCACTCGACATTGCGGCCGAGTAGCATGATCAGGCTGGTGGCCGACGAAGTGATGGTGTCGTGCGCGGCCATCATCAGGAAGTTCATGTGGTCGGCGATCGCCTGGTCGGAGAGCGGTTTGCCCTCTTCATCGATCGCGCGGCAGAAGAGCGAGAAGAAGTCCTGTCCGTCGCCCTCGCGCCGCTTGGGAATCTCGCGGAGGAACAGGTCCATCAGATACTCGCGCGCCTTCACCCCCTTGTGCATGGCGGTGCCCGGCAGTGGCATGCGGATCGGCGCAACCGAGGCCTGCACCTCGTCAACGAAAGCCTTGTTGATCTTCGTCGCTTCCGGCCCGAGCTCCATGCCCAAAAAGCTTTCGGCGGCGAGGTCGAGGCTCAGCGCTTTGATCGCGTCGTAGAAGCGGATCGGCTTGCCATGCCAGTCGGCGACTGCCTTCGCGATTCCTCGGTTCAGCTGCTCGGCATAATGGCGCATTGGTTCGGGCTTGAACGCGACCGACAAAGTGCGGCGGTCGGCGCGGTGCTTGTCGAAATCCATCAGCATCAGCCCGCGCGGGAAGAGCAGGTTGAGCATCGGGCCCCAGCCCTGTTCGGATGAAAAAAGCTTGTTGCGGTCGAATAGGACGAGCTCGTTGGCCTCGGGGCCGATCAGCTGGATGGTGGGCCCGCCGAACGCGTTGTTGCGATAGACCTGGCCATAGGTCGCGACCATGCGGTTGCCGAAGGTGACGGGATCCTTCAGCAGCTTTAGCGTATTGCCGACCAGCGGCCAGCCGTCTTCGCCCGGAATATGGTCCACCGCACGCTTGGCGTTAAGCGGCAACCAATGCGGATTGCCCTCGACGGTGTGAGCATAGGCCATGCGGGGACTCCGGTTTAACTGACAGCAGTGTAGCTAAAACCGGTTGCGGTTAACAACCCGTTCGTCAGGCGGCGAAACGCTCCCGAAGCGCCAGCATGGCAAGTGCAGCCTTGGCCGCCTCGCCGCCCTTGTCCTTCTCGGTCCGGCGGGCGCGGGTGAGCGCCTGGTCTTCGTTCTCGACGGTCAGGATGCCGTTGCCGATGGCGAGGCCGTCGAGCGTCAGCGCCATGATCCCGCGCGCGCTTTCGTTCGAAACGATCTCGAAATGATAGGTTTCGCCGCGGATCACGACGCCCAACGCGACGAAGGCGTCATAGCGGCCGGTCTCCGCCGCCAGGGCGATCGCCGCCGGCACCTCCAAGGCGCCGGGCACCGTGACGATCTCATGCGTATGGCCTTCTGCCTCCAGTACGGTGCGCACGCCCTCGAGCAGCAAGTCGTTCAGATGCTCGTAGAAGCGAGCTTCCACGATCAGGATATTGGCCATTATTCTCCCCCGGTGCCCGGGATCGGCTGTTCGCCGACGATCGACAGGCCGTAGCCCTCCAGGCCAACAAGGGTGTGGTGCGTGTTGGTGAGCAGCACCATGTCATGCACGCCCAGCTCAGCGAGGATCTGCGCGCCGATGCCATAGTCGCGCAATTCCTCGACCTCCGGTGCGCCAGCGCCTTTACCCTCCGCACGAAGCTGCATGAAGCGGGAGACGATCCCCTTCATCGGCTTGTTGATGACGACAATCACGCCGGCGCCCGCTTCGCCGATCAGCTCCATGGACCTCGGCAACAGGCCGGCGCGGTCATTCTCCTCGCCAAACACGTCGACGAACATCGACATGGTGTGCATGCGGACCAGCGTCGGCTTGGCTGGATCGACGCGCCCTTTCTGCAGCGCGATCAGCTCGTCGCCGGTTACCCTGTTGACGAAGGTGATCGCCTTCCAATCGCCGCCCCAGCGGCTTTGGAAAACCATCTCCGCGCGTTTCTCGACCAGATGATCGTGGCGGCGACGATAGGCGATCAGGTCGCGGATCGTGCCGATCTTGAGATTGTGCAGCTGGGCGAAGGCGATGAGATCGTCGAGACGGGCCATCGTCCCGTCATCCTTCATAATCTCGCAGATCACGCCCGACGGATTGAGGCCCGCCAGCCGCGACACGTCCACTGCGGCTTCGGTGTGGCCGGCGCGCACCAGCACGCCGCCGTCGCGCGCGACCAGCGGGAAGACATGGCCGGGGGTGACGATATGCTCGGGACCCTTGGATGCGTCGGTTGCGACGGCGATGGTGCGCGCCCGGTCGGCGGCGGAGATACCGGTGGTGACACCGTCGCGCGCTTCGATCGAGACGGTGAAGGCCGTCTCGTGCCGGGTGCCGTTGTTGCGGCTCATCAGCCCTAGGCCGAGCTGCTCCACCCGCGCCTTGGACATGGCGAGGCAAATTAGGCCACGGCCGTGCCTGGCCATGAAGTTGATCGCGTCCGGCGTCGCCATCTGCGCAGGGATAACGAGATCGCCCTCATTCTCCCGGTCCTCGTCATCGACCAGGATGAACATGCGACCGTTGCGCGCCTCGTCGATGATCTCCTCGGGCGAGGAGAGGTAAGCATGCCGCAAGCGACTGAGTTCAGCGTTTGCCACGATAATATTCCATTCGCTGGAGGTAGCGGGCGAGGACATCGATCTCAATGTTCACCGACTGACCTTGCTGGAGGCCGCCGAGCGTCGTCACCGCCTGGGTATGTGGGATCAGGTTGATCGAGAAATGCGTGCTGCCGTCGGGCTGGTCGGAAACCTCGTTCACCGTCAGCGACACGCCGTCGATGGTGATCGACCCCTTGGGCGCGATGAAGGGCGCCAGCTCGGAGGGCACCCGAAAGCCGATGCGCTTCGAGTCGCCTTCCGGGCAAACGTCCACCACTTCGGCGATGCCGTCGACATGGCCGGTGACGATGTGCCCGCCGAGCTCGTCGCCCAGCTTCATGGCGCGCTCGAGATTCAGCTTGCGGCCCGCGCTCCACTGGCCTTGCGCGGTGCGGCTGACAGTTTCGCCTGAGATATCGACGGCAAACCAGCCGGGGCCCTTGTCCACAACGGTCAGGCACACTCCCGAGCAGGCGATCGAGGCGCCTAGGTCAACGGTGTCCGTGTCATAAGCGGTGCGCACGACCGAGCGCGTGTCGCCGCGCTGCTCGACGGACTCAATCGTCCCCACGTCGGTGATGATGCCGGTAAACATGTCAGCGCTGTCGCAGGTAGACTTCCAACCGGTCGCTGCCAAGCATCCGCGCGTCCATGAGTGCCCACCGCCCGTGCGCCTCGGCTAGTGAGGCGAGGCCGATGTTCGCGAGCGAAGCAGTGCCGGTGCCGATCAGGATCGGTGCGCGATAGAGGAGAAGACGATCGACGAGGTCGGCGCGCAAAAAGGCAGCGGCGGTCTGCGCTCCGCCTTCAACCAGGAGGTGATCGCAGGGAAGGGTGGCGATGTCTTGAGGAGAGGCAATCCAAACTTGGTCATTCCTGCGAAAGCGGGAACCCCGTCCCGCTTGTTCTTCCCCCGTTACCGTTTCTGGGTGCCCGCTTCCGAGGGGAGGACGAGCAAGGAAGCGTGCTGAGAGAACGGCACGAAGCGGCGATCGATCCTCCAGCCCCTCCAGCCGCACATCGAGCTTGGGCCGATCCGTCTCCCAGGTACCGGACCCGACGAGGATCGCTTCATGCCGGCTGCGTTCGAGATGCGCGTGCGCTCGCGCTGGCTCTCCAGTTATCCAGCGGCTGGTGCCATCCGCAAGCGCGATGCAGCCGTCGAGCGAGGTGGCGAGCTTCAGCGTGACCTGCGGGCGGCCGAACTGTTGACGTGTCAGGAAACCAGATGGCGCTTGCCGCGCATCAGCCTCTCGCACGGGATCCGTTACCTCGATCCCTTGGTTCCGCAGCTGCTCGAACCCGCGGCCCGAGGTGCGGGGATCGGGGTCTGCCAAGGCCGCCACAACGCGCCCCAGGCCGGCGGCCGCGACCAGGTCGGCGCAGGCGGGCCCCCGTTCGCTGACATGGGCACATGGCTCAAGCGTGACATAAAGGGTGGCGCCTCGTGCCGCCTCGCCGGCCTGCGCCAGCGCCATCGCCTCGGCGTGCGGGCGGCCTGCCGGCTGGGTCCAGCCCCGGCCGACCACTCGGCCATAGCTGACGATCACGCAGCCGACATTGGGATTGGGCGCGGTCCGCCCGCGACCCCGTTCGGCGAGCGCCAGCGCCGCCCCCATCCAGCGCGCGTCGTCGTTCAGAAGCCCCACCGCGTCAGCGCATCGTCGATCTTTTTAAGCGACTTTTGGTGCTCTTCCTTGCGCTTCTTCTCGGCGGCTTCACGGGCCGCGCGGTTCTTCGCATCGGCCTTTTGCGCGGCGACGATCTCGGCGTCGGTGCGATCGAGCGGCCAGCTCTGCACATATTGAATCTCGCGCTGCCACGGCTTTTTGAGATCGCCGGCATCGAGATAGAAGCCAACCAGGATCGTCACTGTGACCATGATCGACAGAAAGGCGAACACCACCTCATGCTTCTGCCGCGTGCCGAGAAAGCTACGCAGATCGCGAAGGCCGGTCAGCGGATTATAGCGGCGGAAGCGGGACATGGGCGCAAGATAGGCGCGCCACGCCCCGCTTGCCAGACTCAGCTTTTGATCTCGAACCTGACCGTCATCTGCTTCCAGCTTTCGGTCGGCACGCCATCGCGCGTGGCCGGGCGGAAGCGCCATTTGCGCAAGGCCTGTCGTTCCGTCGCGTCAGCGAAGAGGGGGTCGTCGGCCGAGATGATCGCCACCTGCTTCACACGGCCGTCGGTGCCGATCAGCACGCGCACCACCGCCTTGCCCTCGACACCGGTCCGCAGCAGTTGCGGCGGATAGGGCGGTTGGAACTCGCGCATCGCGCTTGGTACCGGCGCCGCGTCGACGATGAGGGGCGCCGGAGTGGGCGTGGGGGTCGGCTCGACCCTCGGCTGGATGACTGTCCCGCCTCCAGTTCCCCTGATCGGTGGCAGGATAGGCGTACGCTCAAAGGTAGGTGCCTCGTCGGCAGAGCGGCTCGGCACTTGCTGCGGCGGCACGAAAGGCGTCTTCTCCGGCTGTTTCGCCTGTGGCTCCGGCGTGGCGGTCGGTTCCGGAGGCGGCGGCTCGGTTATGGGGATCAGCGGGATAGCGCCGGGCGGGATCACCACCACCCCGGTCTTCGCCAGCAGCAGGGCGGCCACAGCGCCGAGATTGATGGCGATCGCCGCCGTCATCGCGACCGGGTGACGTTGGCGCTGATTGAGGAATCCGTCTGCCGTCATTGCATCGTCTCCTTCGACTCGATCTCTGCGGATCGTGAGCACAGGATGATACAACATAACACGATTGGCAAGTGACTTGTGGAGCAGCAGTCGCTCAAGCAAGAACGTGGGCGATGAGTCATCCCGAGCAACAATATCTCGACGCGATGCGCCGCGCATGGGCCGAAGGCAGCGAGCGCGTCGACCGTACCGGCGTCGGCACGCGGTCGCTGTTCGGCGTCACCATGCGCTTCGACCTGTCGGACGGCACTGTGCCGCTGCTGACGACGAAGCGCATCTACTGGAAATCGGCGGTGAAGGAGCTGATCTGGTTCCTTTCCGGCGACACCAACATCCGCCCGCTCGTCCAGCAGGGCGTGCACATCTGGACCGATTGGCCGCTCGACCGATTTCGCCGCGAAACGGGCGAGGCGATCGACCGTGATGCGTTCGAGGCGCGTATCATCGAGGATGAGGCGTTTGCGGCCGAATGGGGCGATCTCGGCCCCGTCTATGGCAAGCAATGGGTGAGCTGGCCCGACGGCAAGGGCGGCACGATCAACCAGATCGAGGCACTGGTGCGCGGCCTGCGCAACAATCCAGCCTCGCGCCGCCACATCTTCACCGGCTGGAACGTAGCCGAGCTCGACCGCATGGCGCTGCCGCCCTGCCACATGACCTATCAATATCATGTCGCGGACGGCCGCCTTTCCGGCATCCTCTACCAGCGCAGCTGCGACCTCGGCCTCGGCTTCGGCTTCAACATCTTCGAGGCGTCACTGCTGCTGCGCTGGCTGGCGCAGCAATGCGATCTGGAGCCCGGCGAGATCGTGTGGATGGGCGCGGACGTACACGTCTATCTGAACCACGAGCACCTCGTCGCAGAGCAGGTCGCCCGTGAAGCGCGGCCCTTCCCAAAGCTCAACTTACTCCGCCGCCCCGACAGCATCTTCGACTACCGACCGGAGGACGTAGAGGTCGCCGGTTACGACCCGCACCCCCACATCGCCGCCCCGGTGGCGGTATGAAGAAGCCCGAGATCGTCTTTGTCATCGCCCGCGGGCAGAATGGCGCGATCGGCAAAGGTGGCGCGCTGCCCTGGCGCATCCCGGAAGACCTCAAGCGCTTCAAGGCGCTGACCATGGGGGCGCCGATGATCATGGGGCGCAAGACGTTCGAGAGCCTGCCGAAGTTGCTGCCCGGACGCCGCCATATCGTGCTGACGCGCGGAGCGTGGCAGGCGGAAGGCGCCGAAGTCGCGGGCAATGTCGAGGAGGCGCTGGCGCTGGTCGGCGGGCCGCTGGTGTCGATCGTTGGCGGTGCCGAGATTTTCCGGATATTCGAGCCAATCGCCGACCGGATAGAATTGACCGAGGTGCACGGCGCCCCTGCTGCCGATACCTTCGTGCCGCCATTCACCGGCTGGCGTGAAAGCGCGCGCGAGGATCATGAAGGGTATAGCTTTGTCACGCTCATCCGCTGAACTGCTGGCTCAGCCCTTCACTGACCATTCTGAGCTGTTCCGGGCGCTGGCGGCTGAGCAGCCCGACAAGATGGCGATTGCCGATGAAGAGCGGTCGGCCAGCTGGGCCGAGTTGGACGCGCTGGTGGAGCGGATCGCGGCGCGGCTGCAGGGCGAGGGCATCGGCAGGGGCGATGCGGTTGCGATCGTCGGGCCGAACTCGATCGCTTTTGGCGCGGTGTTCCTGGCCGCGATCCGCACCGGCGCGGCGGCGGCGCCACTGACCACCTCGGCCTCGCCCGACGCGCTCACCGCCATGCTTCGGGACAGCGGTGCGCGGCATCTGTTCGCCGACCTGGCGATTCAGATGGATGTGCCGCCAGGCGTGGAGCGGGTCTCGCTCCACGATCTCGGCGCCTGGCTGTTGCCGGAAGGCACGCGCGCCACGCCGGCGGAGGTCGGCCCCGACGACCCGTTCAACATCATTTATTCGTCCGGTACAACCGGCACGCCCAAAGGCATCGTCCAGTCGCACCAGATGCGCTGGAACTATCTCGCCCGCGCCGGCGTGTATGACGGACGGGCCGTTACCTTGCTCTCGACGCCGCTCTATTCGAATACGACGCTGGTCAGCTTCCTGCCCTGCCTGGGCTTTGGCGGCAGTGTGGTGCTGATGAAGAAGTTCGACGCGCTGCGCTTCCTTGAACTATCCGAGCGGCATCGCGTCACCCACACCATGCTGGTGCCGGTTCAGTATCGGCGGCTGATGGCACTGCCGGACTTCGAACGTTTCGACCTGTCCAGCTATCGGCTGAAATTCTGTACCAGCGCACCCTTCGCACCGGAATTGAAGCGAGACATTCTTCAGCGCTGGCCGGGGGGGCTGATCGAGTTTTACGGCATGACCGAGGGTGGCGCATCCTGCGTGCTGGTCGCGCACGAGTTTCCGGACAAGCTTCACACCGTCGGCCGAGTGGCGCCCAACAGCGAGATGAAGCTGATCGACGAGGATGGGAACGAGGTCCCCACCGGCGGTGTCGGCGAGGTGGTCGGCCGCGGGCCGATGATGATGAGCGGCTATAAGGGTCGCGACGAGGCCACCCGCGCCACGGAGTGGTTCGACAAGGACGGCCGCCGCTTCATCCGCCATGGCGATGTCGGTCGTTTCGACGAGGACGGCTTTCTGATCCTGATGGACCGCACCAAGGACATGATCATTTCGGGCGGCTTCAACATCTACCCGTCCGACCTGGAAGCGGTACTCGCCGAACAGCCGGGCGTGATCGAGGCGGCGGTGATCGGCGTGCCGCACCCGGACTGGGGCGAGACGCCGGTCGCGTTCGCCGTGCTGGCTCAGGGCGCCGATCGCGATGCGGTGCTCGCCGGAGCGAACGCAAAGCTGGGCAAGACGCAGCGATTGTCAGCGCTGCATGTCGTCGATCATCTTCCCCGCAGCGCGATCGGCAAGGTGCTGAAGCGCGATCTCAGGGCGCGCCTGATCGAGGCTTAGAGGCCGGCTTCAGCGCCGGCCGCCAAGGATCGAGCCGAGGATGCCGCCCATCCCCCGGCCGGCCCCGCGCCCATCGCTCCACCGAGCCCGCCGCCGGCGCCGCCCAGCCCGCCGAGTACCGAGCCCAGTATTCCGCCCAAACCTCCCTGCTGACCGCCAGCGCGTCCAGCCAGGTGGCCCGCGACCAGCATGGCCAGGATCGGCAGCATTTTCTTCAAAAGGCTGGGATCGAGCCCGCTATTCTGGGCCGCATGTCCCGCGACCTGGCGACTGACATCCTTCGAGCCGAAAATGCCGCCGAGGAGCTGGTTGCCGTGCTCGATTCGAGTGGGCTCTGGCCCGACGACATTCTCGGCCAGCGCTGGGCCGCCGAGCGCACCGACATGCGTGTCCAGCTGATCGGCATTATCGCCCATGCCGCCCAAGATCGAAGGCAGCAGTGCCTCCGCGCCGCGCTGCGCCTGGTCTGCGGGGATGCCGAGTTGAGTTGCCAGCGCTTCTATTCCGCCACCCGGCAGCATGTCGTTCAAGTTCATTTCAGGCTCCCACACAATGGACAATCCCAACGGCTGCCGCCTCGCTTAGGTCCGTTGCCCTGGCTTTCGGGCAATGAGCAGCTTCAAGCGGACATCATTAGTCCCTAGCTTGCGGCCATGGCCGATTCCTCCTCCGAATTCGTCGCGCGGATCGGCCAAGGCGTCGGCTCGATCGAGGCCGCTGACTGGGATTCCTGCGCCGGCTCCGCCAACCCGTTCGTCGGCCACGCCTTCCTGTCGGCACTGGAAGAGTCGGGCAGCGCCACGTCTCGCACCGGCTGGCAGCCGCTGCCGATCATCGTGGACGGCGCCGATGGCAGGCCCGCCGCGATCGCGCCGGCATGGGCGAAGAGCCACAGTCAGGGCGAATATGTGTTCGACCATGCCTGGGCCGACGCCTGGGAGCGGGCGGGCGGGCGCTATTACCCCAAGCTTCAGGTCGCGGTGCCCTTTTCGCCCGTGCCGGGGCCGCGGCTGCTGCTGCGGGACGAAAGCGCCGCGCCGCAGCTGATCGCCGCCATCGAGGCGGTGACGGTGCAGAGCGGGCTGTCCTCCGCCCACGCCACCTTCGTCGCGCCGGAGCAGGTGCCGTTGTTCGAAGCGGCTGGATGGCTGATCCGCACCGACAGCCAGTTCCACTGGCAGAACCGGCGCTATGGCAGCTTCGACGACTTCCTGGCCGACCTGTCCTCGCGGAAGCGCAAGGCGATTCGCAAGGAACGGGCGACGGCAGTCGAGGGGCTGGAGATCCGGCACCTGACCGGGCCGGAGCTGACCGAGGAGATGTGGGACAGTTTCTGGGTCTTCTACCAGGACACCGGCGCGCGGAAATGGGGACGCCCCTACCTGACCCGGCGCTTCTTCTCCCTGCTCGGGGAGCGGCTGGCAGACCGGGTGCTGCTGATCCTGGCGCTGCGCGATGGGCGGCCGATCGCCGGCGCGCTGAACCTGATCGGCGCCGACACGCTCTATGGCCGCTACTGGGGCGCGACCGAGGAAGTGCCGTTCCTCCATTTCGAGCTCTGCTATTACCAGGCGATCGACGCCGCCATCGCCCGCGGGCTGCAGACGGTCGAGGCCGGGGCGCAGGGATCGCACAAGCTTGCCCGGGGATATGTGCCGGTGCCGACTTACTCGGCCCATTATATCCCGGACGCCGGTTTCCGCGCCGCGATCGCGGACTATCTGGACCGCGAACGGGTGGCGGTGGCGCGCGAGATGGAGTTCATGGGCGAGATGGCGCCGTTCAAAAGGGGGTGAGGCATGGAGGACGTTCAAGGCAGTTGCCATTGCGGCGCGGTGCGGATCACGGTGCCGCACGCGCCCGAATGGGTGGCGAGCTGCAACTGCTCGCTCTGCACGAAGCTCGCCTGGCTGATTGCCTATTATCCCGACGATTCGGTGACGGTAACCGGCGAGACGGTTCCCTATGTCTGGGGCGACCGGATGATCGGCATCCACCATTGCCCGGTCTGCGGCTGTGGCACCCACTGGAAGACGCTGGGCGAGGATTTCGGCAAGATGGGCGTGCATGCCCGGCTGCTCGACGGGTTCGACCCGGCAAAGACGGAGGTGCGGAAGTTCGATAACGCGGACTGAGGCCGGGCGGAGCGAGACTCCGCCCGCGCCTCCTAGCCGATCAGCGGCATTTGACCTGGTCGCGCTCGATCGCGCGGCCCGCCAAGGCACCGCCCGCCGCGCCGATCAGCGCGCCCAACGTCTTGGAGCCGCCGGGAGCGATCACCGCGCCGAGCGCACCGCCGGCGATGCCGCCGACGATCAGCCCGGTCGTGCCGTCGTTGCGCTTGCAGTAATAGCGGCCGTCGCGGCCGACATAGATGTTGTCGTTCTCGGCCAACACGCGCTCCGAATAGGTCGGGCCGTCGCGATAATATTGGTCGGCATAATAAGCGCCGCCGCGGTCGTTGCCGTAGGTCGTGGCGCAACCGGCCAGCAGCGAACCGGCCGTGACAGCCATGATCAGAGTGCGCATGGTATTTCCTCTCCTATGTTAATTGTTTCGATAACGTCAGGAGTGGTGGAAAGGGTCCGCGGCGAGGCTCGTCACCGAGGCCGGTGCTCCGTCCCTTCGCCGGCGGTGATGAAGATCGCGGTGGCGGTGGTGCCGGGCGGCACGTCGGCGGTGTGCCAGACGCCGGGCGGGCTGACCGCGTAATCGCCGGGGCCGAGCGTGACCCGCTCGCTGCGGCCGTCTTCATGTTCCTGGATCAGCGCGATCTCGCCCGCGGTGCAGATGACCAGCTCGGCGCCCCGCGGGTGCATTTCCCAGCTGCTCCAGCTTTCGGAGAAGCTGTATTGCGAGACGAGCCGCCCCTCCGCGCCGTCGGCGGAGTGGCGGGCGCCATAGCCCTCGTACCAATCCATGCCGGTGAAGGGCGGCTCGACCGTGGCGGTGGCGCCGCGGCCGAGATGGGCGAATTGTTCGGATAGGTTGGGCATCGTGCCTCCAATCTAGGCCCGCGAACGCGGCAGAGCCACTCTTTTGCCCGCGAGCGGACCGCGAATGGTCACCAATGTTCGCACTGGCCATGTTCGGCCGCAGTGCGCCCCTCTGCCGGACTGATTGCCGCAAATAGGGCGGCGCGAGGGAGCGCGGTTCAGGAGCAGGGCCATGCGCCGACTCTAGCCGGGCGGCGCCGAATAGGACAGGATTATGTTGCCGCTTTGTTCTGCCTGCGCCAGTCAGGGTCGATGCAGGAGGCAGGGCGAATCTGGCCGGTTTGGGCACGGTCGATCGGGGCGATGATCGAGACGCAAGCGATCGTGCGCTTTGCCTGTTCGCAGTGCGAGCGGGTGTATGACGTGGACCTGGAGGCGCTGGCGATGCTGCGCGGGCGGGCGTGGAGCCTGATCGGGCGGCGGGCCAGGTGCAAGGCGAGCAAGTGCCGGGCGAGCGGCCGCTTCGTGGCGGCGCCGGGCATGCGCGACCTGTTCCTGTGGCTCGACGCGCGCGAGCCGACGCCGCGCTGGATCGCCGGCTCCCGCCCGATCAACCACGAGCCGCCCGAAGGCGGCCCCATGCCCCCCGCCCCGCCCGGCGTGGACGCCGTGCGCTGGGCCTATGCGGATGAGCGGGAGCGCAAGCGGATGGTGCGGCAGGCGCGGGGGTGAGGGTTCGATACCGATCGGTGGGACCGCCTAATCAGTTGCAATGCATACCGGGGTCTGATTCAAGACGGCATGGCCGACGACAAAAGAAATCTTGGGAATCGCTTCAGAGTTTCGCGAGGCGATCGGTGATCGCACTTTCTCCACAATTCTCGCGGACCCCCCATGGAGGTTTCAGAACCGTACAGGCAAGATTGCACCAGAGCATCGCCGATTAACCCGATACGGCACCATGAGCCAAGATGAGATCTGCGAACTTCCGGTATGCGATGTCGCGGCTGATACGGCACATTTGTACCTGTGGGTTCCTAATGCGCTTCTTCCTCAAGGGCTCGAGGTGATGTCTGCTTGGGGGTTCACATACAAATCCAACCTAATATGGCACAAAATACGGAAGGATGGAGGTTCAGATGGTAGGGGAGTTGGATTTTACTTCCGAAATGTAACAGAAGTACTTCTATTTGGTACACGTGGAAAGAACGCTAGAACTAAACAAAGAGGAAGAAGTCAGGTTAACTTGCTAGGTGTGCGGAAGAGGGAGCATAGTAGGAAACCAGACGAATTCTACGACTTAATTGAGTCTTGTAGCAGCGGACCTTATCTAGAGCTGTTCGCTCGTGGCGCCCGTGACGACTGGTTTTGCTGGGGCAATCAAGCATCGTCATATGAGATAGACTGGAATACCTACGACTATAACAGCCGCTCCGGCCCAATAACCGCGATAGCTGCAGAGTAGAGGCGAGTCCGGCTGTGCTAAGAGAAACGGCGGCCTGGTATCCCGGAAGTTTCACTAAAAACTTCTCGTGGGGACCTCTGTCGGCCGGATTGAGGCGCCTATACGAGGCAATCCATGTTGCCTTTGAAGGTAAGCTAAGTTCGGTCGAGCGAGAAGTATGTCGACAGCGTCTCAGGCGTGCAGGTTTTGTTTGGCACATCCCGCTTAACTTCTTCTTCTTGAACGTCATCCGGGACGGCGTCAGCTACATTGAGCCCGACGAGTTGATATTCCAAGCATTGTCTTTCCCACACAGTACCGATTTTGACAAGCTCGCGCTTGTCGCTTTTAACAATAGTTACGTGGGAAACTGGAAGGGAGCGGAACACTGGCAGTGGTGTCCCGCACCTTGGGCAAACCATTATGTTCTGGATAGACTTTCTGGCGAAAGCCAGTGGGGTGCCTCAAGCATCTCGGCGGATGATATCGAGCGCTATATCGCCGGGGACCAGCGATATCGCGGCCTCGACGCGAGGAAGGTCGCGACAAACCTAAGCTACATGTACCGGGCGGGTCGGATCGAAGACTTTGCCACTCCGTCGACCGAACGGTGGTGGGTTAACGCACTCTTCCTGACGTTAGACCGCTCGATGGCGGAGCGTGGCGAATTTGCTGACGAAGTGCCCGTAGCAAGATTGGCCCAATATCTAACCCAGTCGCGCTTTCTCCAACTTTCAGGCTCTCGGAGCCACAACAAGGAGTTGGCAGTTCAGCCTCTGGCTTCGTTGTACGCGGCTTGCGGTTACATTCGGCGCTTGAGCGGCGAGGCCGCCAAAGAGCGTCAGAAGTTGATGCTCCCAGATGTCGGCTGGTTTGCTAACTCGGACGATCCGTTTTACGCAATATATCCTCGAGATCCTAACGTGATCAAAACCTTACCAAGAGCGTGTGCGATGCTGGCTAAGGACCTAGCGGGTTTTGATGAACTAGATCCCGAAGAACTCATCAAGTGGAACGTCGTCGAATACGTTCGACGGAAAACTCGCGCTGCATTGGGCCTTCTGAAGAACAAAGGTATTCGGCCCACGATGTCAGCTGAAGAGTTAATGAAGATTACGAGGGGCGAATGACTACGTACATCGACACTAACATAGTTATTGATCTACTGGATGATGCCTCTGCGATGCATGAGGCATGTGTTGAGAAGTTTGTGGAGGCTCAATCTCGTGGTCAAGTATTAATATCTGATATCGTGTATGCAGAGACGTCAGTCGGCATGCCTAACAAAGAAGCTATTGACCACGCTGTTCAGAGCCTCGGCCTCAGCAGAATCGGGTTCAACGACATTGCACTGTTTAGCGCGGGGCGCGCATACAAAAAGTATAAAGACGACAACGGGGGCATCAAGAACAACGTGCTTCCCGACTTTTTTATAGGCGCCCAAACTGATGAGCATGGATGCCCACTCATAACATCAGACATAAAGAGAATGTCAGGGTACTTTCCTACACTTTCCGTGATTCAGCCATAGTTGCCGTTTCCGCCTAACCCACTCCACCAGTAAAGAACGCCACTCCCTCCTCCTGCACCTCGCCCGTCATGCCATGCTCCCCGTCGAAGGGGCGGAAAGTGACGGCCACCTTGGCTTGCAGGCCGGGGACTATGTTCCGCGCCGTGTTCGCGAAGGGGAGGACCGTGTCCTTGCGGCCATGGGCGATGAAGATACGCTGGGCGGGGTCGAAGCGGGCGGGGGCGAAGGCCATGCCGGGGGAGTAGGCGAGCACGCTGCCGAACAGCTGCGGGTGGGCGAGGCCGATGGTCAGCGCGGTGCTCGCGCCGTCCGAAAAGCCGCCGATCGCGGTGCGGGCGGGGTCGGTGGGCCGGCGGGCGCTCAGCGCGGCCATGGCGGCGCGGATGCGGGGCAGGTCCACGGCCAGCGACGGTGCGGCGGCAGTGCTGCGGCGGCGGGCCATCACCAGGTCCCAGCTGATCGCGCGGGACTTTGGCGCGAGCAGCACGACGCCGTGCCGATCCGCCTCGTGCCGGAAGGCGGCGAGGATCGAGTCCGGCGTGCCGCCCGCGCCGTGGAGGAGGACGAGCAGGGGCGGCTTTTCGCCCGCCGAGGCGGGGATGTAGGCGCGGGCGTTTTGCTCCAGCTTCAGATTGGCTGCGGCGAGGGCGAGGAGCGTTGCGAGCATGCTCTATTCGGCGGGTTCGCGTTCTCGCGCGGGTGATTTGCGCTTTGCCTTGATTGAAGAAGGGAGGGCTTCGACAGGCTCAGCCAAGCCGGACTTCTTATTCAGTAGGGGCTTCAGGTAGGCGCCGGTGAAGCTGCGGGGTTCCGCGGCGACCGTCTCCGGGGTGCCGGTGACGAGGATTTCGCCGCCTTTGACGCCGCCTTCAGGGCCGAGGTCGATCACCCAGTCGGCGGTTTTGATGACGTCGAGATTGTGTTCGATCACGACGACGCTGTTGCCCTGTTCGACCAGCGCGTGGAGGACTTCGAGGAGCTTGCGCACGTCTTCGAAGTGGAGGCCGGTGGTGGGCTCGTCGAGGATGTAGAGCGTCTTGCCGGTGCTCCGCCTACTGAGTTCCTTGGCGAGCTTGACGCGCTGGGCCTCGCCGCCGGACAGCGTCGTCGCCTGCTGGCCGACCTTGATATAGCCCAGGCCCACTTCGACCAGCATCGCCATCTTGTCGCGGATGCCGGGCACCGCCTTGAAGAACTCGGCGGCGTCCTCGACCGTCATGTCGAGCACTTCGGCGATCGACTTGCCCTTGAACTTCACCTCCAGCGTCTCGCGATTGTAGCGGGCGCCGTGGCAGACGTCGCACGTCACATAGACGTCGGGCAGGAAGTGCATCTCGATCTTGAGCAGGCCGTCGCCGGTGCAGGCCTCGCAGCGCCCGCCCTTGACGTTGAAGGAGAAGCGGCCGGGCTTGTAGCCGCGCGCGCCGCTTTCCGGCAGGCCGGCGAACCAGTCGCGGATCAGGGTGAAGGCGCCGGTGTAGGTGGCGGGGTTGGAGCGCGGGGTGCGGCCGATCGGCGACTGATCGATGTCAATCACCTTGTCGCAATGTTCGAGGCCGCTGATCTTCTCGCACGGGCCGCAGACCATCCGCGCCCCGTTCAGCGCGCGGGCGGCGCCGGCATAGAGCGTGTCGATGGTGAAGCTGGACTTGCCCGATCCCGACACGCCGGTGACGCAGGTGAAGGTGCCGAGCGGGATGGAGGCGGTGACGTTGCGGAGGTTGTTGGCGCGGGCGCCGTGGACGGTCAGCTTCTTGCCATTGCCCTTGCGGCGCTTGGCCGGGACGGCGATCTCGCGGCGGCCGGAGAGATAGTCGGCGGTAACGCTGTCTTCATGGGCGAGCAGCTCGGCGAGGTCGCCCTGCGCGACGATCTCGCCGCCATGGGCGCCGGCGCCGGGGCCCATGTCGACGATATAATCGGCGTTGCGGATCGCGTCCTCGTCATGCTCGACGACGATGACGGTGTTGCCGAGATCGCGCAGGCGCTTGAGCGTGACGAGCAGCATGTCGTTGTCGCGCTGGTGGAGGCCGATCGAAGGCTCGTCGAGCACATAGAGCACGCCCGACAGGCCGGAGCCGATCTGCGAGGCGAGGCGGATACGCTGGCTCTCGCCGCCCGACAGGGTGCCGGAGGTGCGGTCGAGGTTCAGATAATCGAGGCCGACATTGTTGAGGAAGCCGAGCCGCTCGACGATCTCCTTCAGGATGCGCTCGGCAATGGCGCGCTGCTGGTGGGAGAGGTGGGGCGGCAGCGACGTGAACCAGGCGAGCGCGTCGACGACGGACAGGCGGGTGCACTGGCTGATGTCGCGGCCGGCGATCTTCACCGCCAGCGCCTCGGGCTTGAGGCGGGCGCCGAGGCAGGTCTCGCAGGGCTGGGCCGACTGATATTTATTGAGCTCCTCGCGCATCCAGGCGCTCTCGGTCTGCAGCAGGCGGCGGTTGAGGTTGCCGATCACGCCTTCGAACGGCTTTTTCACTTCATAGGATTTGCGGCCGTCGATGAAGCGGAGGGTGACGGGCTTGCCTTCGGTGCCGTGCAGGATGACGCGCTGGACCTCGGGTGTGAGCTCCATCCAGGGCGTGTCGAGGGTGAAGTCGAACTCGCGCGCCAGGGAGGCCAGCACCTGCATGTAATAGGGGCTGGGCGGCTGGCTCTTCGCCCAGGGCACGATCGCGCCTTTCTTGAGGCTCAGCGTCTCGTTGGGGACGACCAGTTCTTCGCTGAAGATCAGCTTTTCGCCGAGGCCGTCGCAGGCCGGGCAGGCGCCTTGCGGGGCGTTGAAGGAGAAAAGGCGCGGCTCGATCTCCGGGATGGTGAAGCCGGAAACGGGGCAGGCGAATTTCTGGCTGAACACGATGCGGCCGCCGGGGGCGTGTTCGCCGGCGACGAGTTTCTTATCGCTCTCCGCCTCGGCCGCGGGATCGGCCGGGTCGACATAGGCGAGACCATCCGCCAGTTTCAGCGCCTGCTCGAAGCTGTCCGCCAGCCGCGACTGGATGCCCTCACGCACCACGATGCGGTCGACCACCACTTCGACGTCATGCTTGTACTTCTTGTCGAGCGCAGGCGCGTCCTCGATGTCGTGGAACTGGCCATCGATGCGCACGCGGGTGAAGCCGGCGCGCTGCCATTCGGCGAGTTCCTTGCGATACTCGCCCTTGCGGCCGCGCACGACCGGCGCAAGCAGGAACAGGCGCGTGCCTTCGGGCAGCGCCATCACGCGGTCGACCATTTGGCTGACCTGCTGCGCCGCGATCGGCTCTCCAGTGGCGGGCGAATAGGGGATGCCGACGCGCGCCCACAGCAGGCGCATATAGTCATAGACTTCGGTCACGGTGGCGACGGTGGAGCGCGGATTGCGGCTGGTCGTCTTCTGCTCGATCGAGATGGCGGGGGAGAGGCCCTCGATATGATCGACGTCGGGCTTCTGCATCAGCTCCAGGAACTGGCGCGCATAGGCCGACAGGCTCTCGACGTAACGGCGCTGGCCCTCGGCATAGATGGTGTCGAAGGCAAGGCTGGATTTGCCCGATCCCGACAGGCCGGTGATCACGATCAGCTTGTCGCGCGGCAGATCGACATCGACGCCCTTGAGATTGTGCTCGCGCGCGCCGCGCACCTGAATATGAGTCAGCATGGGGCCGAGTTCTACTTCTGTTCTGTGGAGGACGCCAGCCTTGGAGATGGGGGCGGGGAGCGCGGGGGGCAAGGATCGGCCTAGCGCGCTGAGACTGCGCCCGTGTCCGACTGATCGATTTTCCGAACTCTCGTGACAAGCGAAATTGTTTAACCCTCGCTGCCCGGACAGCGTAGCCTGTGCGGGATCAAATGACGGGAGAAGCGCGATGGACGTGAAGACTGGCCAGATGGGATGTCCGGTAGAGCGGCCGACGACGGTGCGATCCCTGCTCGGGCGGACCAACCGCGACTGGTGGCCCGAGGCGCTGCCGCTCGACATCCTGAACCAGGGCGGCTTGTCCCCCGATCCGATGGGGGAGGAGTTCGACTATGCCGCGGCGTTCGAGGCACTCGATTATCACGCGCTCAAGGCCGATCTCGCCAAGATGCTGACCGACAGCAAGCCCTGGTGGCCGGCCGATTACGGCAATTATGGCGGGCTGATGATCCGCATGGCCTGGCACGCCGCCGGCACCTATCGCACCGCGGACGGCCGCGGCGGCGCCAATAGCGGGCAGCAGCGGTTCGAGCCGCTCAACTCCTGGCCCGACAATGGCAATCTCGACAAGGCGCGGCGGCTGTTGTGGCCGATCAAGCGCAAATACGGCAAGAATATCAGCTGGGCCGACCTGTTCATCCTGGCCGGCAATGTCGCGATCGAGTCGATGGGAGGCCCGGTGTTCGGCTTCGGCGGCGGACGGCGCGACGTGTTCGAGGCGGAGCGCGACATCTATTGGGGCTCCGAAGAGCAATTCGTCGGCCATCCCGACAACAAGACCCGCATTCTGCCTGAAGAGCAGCTGGAGTTGGAGCATCCGCTGGCCGCGATTCAGATGGGGCTGATCTATGTTAATCCGGAAGGCCCAGGCGGCAATCCGGACCCGCTCCAGTCCGCGCGCGACATCAAGATCACCTTCGAGCGCATGGCGATGAACCATGAGGAGACGGTCGCGTTGACGGCGGGCGGCCACACCTTCGGCAAGGCGCATGGCGCGGGCGATCCGAGCCTGGTCGATTCGGCGCCCGCGGCCGCCGACATCGCGCTGCAGGGGCTGGGCTGGGCGAGCGCGCACGAAAGCGGCTTTGGCGAGCACACCATCACCAGCGGCATCGAAGGCAGCTGGGTGAACACGCCGACGGAATGGTCGGAGAACTATTTCCGCCTGCTGCTCGACTATGAATATGAGCTCGTCCGCTCTCCGGCGGGTGCCAAGCAATGGCAGCCGATCAACCAGAAGCCGGAGGACATGGCCCCCTCGGCTCACGACCCGAACAAGCGCGTGCCGACGATGATGACGACGGCCGACATGGCGCTGAAGGTCGATCCGGAGTTCCGCGCGATCTCGGAGAAATTCAGGCGCGATCACGAGGCGTTCAAGGACGCGTTCGCGCGCGCCTGGTTCAAGCTTACCCATCGCGACATGGGGCCGAAGGTCCGTTATCTCGGGCCGGAAGTGCCGGCGGAAGACCTGATCTGGCAGGACCCGGTGCCCGCCGGGCGCGCCGCATCAGACGGTGACGTGGCTGCCTTCAAGTCCGCCATTCTTGGCGCCGGCTTCAGCATCGGACAGCTGGTCAAGACGGCCTGGGCCTCGGCCTCGACCTATCGCCGATCGGATCATCGCGGCGGCGCCAATGGCGCGCGTATCCGGCTGGAGCCGCAGCGGAACTGGGCGGTGAACGAGCCGGAGGAGCTTGGCCAGGTGCTAGCTAAGATCGACGCGCTGCGTGGCGGCCTGTCGATGGCCGACGCGATCGTGCTGGCCGGAACCGCAGCGGTGGAGAAGGCGGCGCGCGACGCCGGCTTCAACATCGAGGTGCCGTTCACCGGCGGGCGTGGCGATGCGACGCAGGATTGGACCGACGCGGAGAGCTTCGCGGTGATGGAGCCGGTCGCCGACGGTTTCCGCAACTACCTCAAGACCAAGCACAGCGTGAAGACGGAAGAGCTGCTGATCGACCGCGCCTCGCTGCTCGGCCTGTCGGTTCCGGAGATGACGGTGCTGGTCGGCGGGCTGCGGGTGCTCGGCGCCAACTACAAGGATGCGCCGGAAGGGGTGTTCACGACGCGCAAGGGCCAGCTGACCAACGATTTCTTCGTCAACCTGCTCGACACCGACACTTTCTGGCAGGTGGTCGATACCAGCGGCGACGAGGAGTTCATCGGCTATGATCGCGGCGGCCGGCAGGAGAAATGGCGGGCGACGCGCACCGACCTGATCTTCGGCGCTAACAGCCAGTTGCGCGCCGTCGCGGAGGTCTATGCCGAGAGCGGCCATGAGGAGAAGTTCGTGCGAGACTTCGTCCACGCCTGGACCAAGGTGATGAACGCCGACCGCTTCGACCTGACGCAGAAGTCCGACAGCGTCGAGCCGATCGGGATCGCCGAACCAGCGGAGTGACAGGACAAGCGGAACGAGCCGATTGCGCCCATCATCAGAGGCGCGGCGGTTCGGCCGATGGGAGAGGAAAGAGGATGCACCGCAGCGAGGTGGACGCGCTTGATCCGCACCGGCCGCACTGGGTCGCGGCAGTAGAGGCCCCGCGCCGCGACTGGGTCGCCGCCCGGGGTTGTCGGCCACACGCCCGCTTCCTCGTCGATGAGGAGACGCTCGCGCCATCGCGCCAGAGCTTCGCGCGCTTCGACAGCCGCGCCGACTGCCTCGTCTGGATCATGGCCCATCGGCGCGAACTGAGCGCGCATATGCCCGGCGCGAAGATTCACCCGGTGCCGCTGGCGAGCTGGCTGTTGGGCCTCGTGTGACCTCGCTGGCGTTGCTGCGTGCCATTCGCTGCTGATCGCCCGGCTTGGTTCGACCGCCTAGCCGTGCGCGGATGACGGGAGCCTCACCCATCTTTGCGGCGATCGAGCTGGGCGGAACGAAGACAATCGTGGGCGTTGGTCGCGATAGCCACGCGTTCATCGAGTCGGACCGCTTTTCGACGGTGGCGCCGGAGCAGACACTCATGCGCGCAGCAGCGGTCTTGAGGGAGTGGGCAGCCCGGCACGGGCCGATCGTCGCACTCGGGATCGGATCGTTCGGGCCGGTGCGGCTGGATGCCCGAGCGGAGGATTGGGGCTGCATGTTGGCGACGCCCAAGCCGGGCTGGGCGGGTGCCGAAGTGGCGCCGTTCTTCGTAGAGCGCCTCGGCTGTCGGGTGGCGATCGACACCGACGTCAACACGGCGGCGCTCGCCGAAGTGCGCATCGGCGCAGGGCAGGGGTGCCAGCATCTTGCTTATGTGACAGTGGGAACCGGGATCGGCGGCGGGCTGGTGCTGAACGGCGCCCGCCATCACGGCGCGCTCCACGCCGAGATCGGGCATCTGTTGCCGCGGCGGCATCACGATGACGATTTCGCAGGCATCTGCCCCTATCATGGCGATTGCCTGGAGGGGCTGGCGAGCGGGCCGGCGATCGAGGCGCGGCTGGGGGCACCGCTTGACACACTGGGCGGGGATCACCCGTTCCGCGCGGTGCTCGCGGATTATCTGGCGCAGCTGGCGATGGCGATGCGGCTGTCGGTCAGCGTCGAGCGGGTCGTAATGGGCGGCGGCGTGCTGTCGCGGCTCGACCTGCTGCCGGCGGTGAACGCAGCGCTGGCGCAGAAGCTCGCCGGCTATCTGCCGGAGGCGGACGGGCCGATAGTGGTGGCGCCTGCCCTCGCCGATGCCGGTCTGCACGGCGCGCTGATGCTCGCGCAATGGGCTCAGAAAGAAAGGGCTGGCTCCCCGCTTTCGCGGGGATGACGATCAGCGTGGGTGTCGCCGCTAAACGTTCAGGTTAAATATCTCCAGACCTGCCTGGGGGATGCACGCGCTCGACAGCCTCGGGACAACCGCCTTGGGAAATATTCGAAGTCGCCGCTTGCCGTAATAGCTAATATCGACCGAGATCCAGACCTGGGCTTCCGCCAGGGTGAAGATCGCCTGATCGCCGGCGCGTTCCGTGCCCGTGATACAGGCTCGCCAGCCCTTGCGGTGCAGTGGCACCAGAACGTCGTATAGCGCCCTCTGATCGCCGTCATGCCACACGACGACGTGATCAAAGCCGGACTGACCCTTGCTGCCGCGCAGATCGACCGCAGCCTGATAAGGGCCTTTCCCCAAGACCATGACGCGGTGCTTGCGGCATCGGAGGCGGATCGCGTCCATATTGAAGCAGGAGGTGAAGCCTGATTGTATCGCAAGCGCCAGGCTTCCGCTGGCGGGGAGCCCGGCGAAATAAAGTGGTGGCGGGGGTGGGCTATTGGGTGTGCACCCAGTCACGAGCAAAGCCAGCACCGCTGCGCTCCCGCTGACGAACCGCATGCTGCTCACGGTCACCCCCCAAATATATGATCGGCTGCTCGCTCGATCCGCAGGGCACTATTTTTACGCGACCTGCACGTCGTAGGCGAACCATGCGCCTTCGGCATGATCGTAGAGTTGCACCAGCCCCTCGGCCACCGTGGCTGAAAAGTGCCCGGACGAACCCCGGTCGTAGCCCCGCGCTTCGCCGTCCTGAATTTCCATATGCAAGGACGCGCCCTCGCCAGAGTCGCGCAACTCGGGTAGGGTCCCTCCGAACTTCGCGTCGCGGTCGCCATCATAGCCCTGGAGCTGCTCGGCACGCGCCTCTGCCGCGATCCTCAAGTGACGTCCCGCATTGTGGTCATAAAGGCCTGCCACCTTCCGGCGCGTCACAAAAGCATAGACTGCGGCGGCAATGACCGCGCGAATGTGTGGCTGCATGCCCCCGCGTGACACCGCAACCGGACAGGATCAAGCGCGGCGGTCGAGAGCCGTTCGCGCGCGTGACTGACGAGCTGTAGTTGGTCGGGGCGACAGGATTCGAACCTGCGACCCCCACACCCCCAGTGTGATGCGCTACCAGGCTGCGCTACGCCCCGACCGGCTGACCCCTCGTGCGACGGGTTCAGACGCGGCGGCCTTATGTTGAGTGCGCCGCAAAGGCAAGCTGTTGGTGCCCTGAAATGCCGAATGCCCGAGTCGTTTCCGACCCGGGCACCCGCGTGACGATTGATCGTCAGCCCCCTTGAAAGCTGTCTCTCGACACCAGGCCTACTCCCCTTCAAGAGACCCGATGGAGCGACTGCTCTCCCCGAACCACGGCCTTATTGGAGCCTTAGCTTCGAATGGTGCGGAGACTACGGGAAGTTTTCGAAAGAGTCACTCTCGTTTATCTGGCGTTCATCAAAATTGCGCGGGTCTGTGGCACCCGCGCAACAGCATAGCTTGCAGTGGCTTAGCCTCCCTCTTAGACGGAGCGCGCCCCTCCAATCCGGTTCCATGAAAAAATGATCCTGTCCCGATATGAGCGGATGATCGCGCGGCGCTATCTGCTGCCCGGCAAGGGCGAAGCGTTCATCGCACTGGTCGCGTCGATCAGTCTGGTGGCGGTGATGCTGGGCGTCGGCGCGCTGGTGATCGTGATGAGCGTGATGAACGGCTTTCGCGCCGAGCTGTTCGACAAGGTGGTGGGACTGAACGGCCATGCGGTCGTGCAAGGCTATGGCGGGCGGCTGCCCAATTGGCGCGAGATCCTGGCCGAAGCGCAGAAGACGCCCGGCGTCACCGAAGCGCTGCCGCTGATCGAGCAGCCGCTAATGGCGAGCCATGACGGCCGGGTCGAAGGCGTGCTCGCGCGCGGCATGCGGGTGGAGGATATCCGCGCCAACGCCGTGCTGAAGGGCAAGGTGGTCGATGGTGACCTGAAGGCGCTCACCCCCGGCAGCGATAATGTCGCGATCGGGGCGCGGCTGGCCGACATGCTCGGCGCGCGGGTGGGCAGTTCGATCAGCCTGATCAGCCCGCAAGGCCAGTCGACCGTGTTCGGCACGGTGCCGCGGATCGTCAGCTACCGGGTGGCGGCCATCTTCGAGGTAGGCGTGTATGATTATGACAAGGCGTTCGTGGTGATGCCGCTGGAAGACGCGCAGACATTGCTGATGCTGGGCGATGCCGTGGCGATGATCACGGTGCAGACGACAGACGCTGACAAGGTGGGCGAGATCCTGCGGCCGCTGCTGCCGGTGATCGGCAATCGCGGGCTATTGACCGACTGGCGGCAGATGAACGCGACCATCTTCGAGGCGCTGCAGGTGGAGCGGATCGCGATGTTCGTGGTGCTGTCGATCATCGTGCTGGTCGCGGTGTTCAACATATTGTCGTCGCTGATCATGCTGGTGCGGGCGAAGACGCGCGACATCGCCATCCTGCGGACGATGGGCGCGACCCGGGCTGGGCTGATCAAGATTTTCGTCACGATCGGCACGCTGATCGGCATGGTCGGCACGCTGGCGGGGTTGGTACTGGGAGCGGTGTTCCTCTTCTATCGCCAGTCGGTGGTGAACTTCGTGCAGCTGGTGACGGGGCAGAATCTGTGGGATCCGTCGATCCGTTTTCTGACCGAGCTGCCCGCCAAGACCGATCCGTTCGAGGTCATGTCGATCGTGCTGATGGCCCTGGTGCTGAGCTTCCTCGCGACGCTGTATCCGGCCTTCAAGGCGGCAAGCACGGACCCGGTGCAGGTGCTTAGGTATGAGTGAGCCGGTCCTCCAAACCACCGGCCTCACCCGCGATTTCCGGCAGGGCGAAGAGACGATCCACGTGCTGCGCGGCGTTGATCTGAGCGTCGCGCCGGGCGAGATCGTCGCGCTGCTGGGGCCGAGCGGGTCGGGCAAGTCGACCCTGCTGCAGGCGGTCGGGCTGCTCGAAGGCGGCTTTGGCGGCTCGATCCGTATCGCGGGCGAAGAAGTGTCCAAGCTCGACAATGATCGGCGGACGCAGGTGCGGCGGGACCGAATTGGCTTCGTCTACCAGTTCCACCATTTGCTGCCCGACTTCAACGCGGCCGAAAATGTCGTGCTGCCGCAGCTGATCCGCGACGTGGAGCCGGGGGCCGCCCATCAGCGGGCAGAGGCGTTGCTTGGCGCGCTGGGGCTGGGGCACCGGCTCACTCACCGGCCGAGCCAGCTATCGGGCGGCGAGCAGCAGCGGGTGGCGGTGGCGCGCGCGCTCGCCAACCAGCCCGCCTTGGTGCTGGCCGACGAGCCGACCGGCAATCTCGACGAGGCCACGGCAAACAAGGTGTTCGACGAATTCCTGCGGCTGGTGCGGGGCGAAGGCTCGGCGGCGTTGGTGGCCACGCACAATGAGCGGCTGGCCAAGCGCATGGATCGGGTGCTGCGGCTGCACGACGGACGGCTGGAGCAGGGAGAATAAGCGCCCGACGCGCGTTTGCCGCGCCATGCGTGCCCTTCCCCTGATCCTGATCGCCGCCCTCGCAGCCACCGGCTGCAAGAAGCTTGAGACCAAAGCCGTTCAGGAAGCGAAGGCAGAGCGGTCGGAAGCCGATGAGAAGCGCGTGAGACAGGCTTGCGCATCGCAGGCCAGCTATGAACGGCTGAAGGCGCTTGCTTTCGAGAAAGCGGGTGAAGTCCGTGCAGGCCGCACTGCGATGCTCGAACAGCTCCGCGCGGCGACGGTGGTCAGGATGGAAGACCCGGTCGTCAAGAGCCGCGACGACGCGCTGAACGTGACCGTGTGCAAGGGGCGCATGGTGATCGACCTGCCGCCCGGCGCCGAGGACGCGTTCAACGGCGAGCGGCGGCTGGTTGCCGATGTCGAGTTTGCGGCGCAGGCGGCGGCCGACGGCAGCGGCATGGTCTATCAGCTGGATGGCGCGGAGCCGATCATCTACCGGCTCGCGGCGATCGACATGAAGGGAGGGGCGCCGCTGCCAGCCCCCACCGAAACCCCGGAGACGCAGCTGGCTGAAGCGACGCCGCCGCCGGCTCCGCCGCCCGTCGCGCGTGCGCCAGCGCCACCTCCTCCAGCCGCAAGGACGAACGCGCCTCCTCCGGTTCCGCGCGCGACGCCTCGCCCGGCCCCTGAGCGTACCCAGCTGCCGCGCCCCGAGCGTCCGCGAGTGGTCGAGGAGGAGCGTCCCCGGCCGGCCCTCGCACGCCCAAGCTTCAACTGTCGCAATGCGCGAACCCGCACGGAGCGGATGGTTTGCGGCGACGAGCGGCTGGCTGCTCGCGACCGGGAAATGGCCTCGCTTTATTACCGGGCGGTGGCGGAAGCGGATCCGGAGACGCGGGCGGTCCTGCGCGGCACACGCGACCGGTTCCTGGCCCGGCGCGAGCGCTGCGGCGGCCCCGGCTGCGTGGCCCGCAGCTATGAGGACCGGATGGACGAAATCGATCGGATCATGACCGACCGGTAACCGGCTATCGGGTCAGCGCGCTGGCGTGGACAGAAGACCGGCGAGTCTGGCGCGGAAAGCCTTCAACTCATTGCCGCTCAAGAGCGACGTGCTGACGAAGTTTACCGACTTCGGATTGACCGGCGCGCCGGCGCGATAGACCTCGAAATGGAGATGCGGGCCGGTCGACATGCCCGTCGAGCCGACATAGCCGATCACCTGCCCTTGGCGCACCATCTGTCCGGCGCGGACGGCGAAGCGGCTGAGGTGCGAATAGCCGGTCGCCATGTTGCCGCCGTGGATCAGGCGGATGTGGTTGCCGTGCCCGCCGGCGCGGCCAGCGCTCGCCACCCGGCCGTCGCTGACCGCGTAGATGGGCGAGCCATGGCCGGCGCCGAAATCGATGCCGCGATGGAAGCGGTTATAGCCGAGCAGTGGGTGGAGCCGCATGCCGAAGCCGGAGGTTTGGCGGCCGGCGACCGGACGCGTCAGCCCGGCGCGCTTTTCGCCGACGCCTGCCGCGTCATACCACTCGGTGCGGCCGCCGACGTTCCACTTGAGCAGCCGCAAGTTTCGGCGGCCCTGATCCAGTCCCGCGAAGAGCAGTTGCCCGGTTTCGACTTCGCCCGTTTCGGCTCGGCGCTGTTCGACGATCAGGTCGAAGCGGGCACCGGAGCCGATCGAACCGATCGACACCTTGCCGGCGAGCGCGCGAAGATAGGTCTCGACCGCTCCGGCCGGCGCACCGGCGGCGCGCGCGGCGCGGTAGAGGCTGTCGCCGACCACGCCCTGCACGCGCAGGGGTGTGTGATCGACATGGATCGGCACCGCAGTGAGCCGCAACGAGCCGTCGACCCGTGCGATTTCGATGCGCAGATCGAAGCGAGCACGGAAGGAAAGGGCATCGAGTGGCCGGGCGACCTGCTTGTTCGGGCGGCGGCCGAGCTTGATGTCGAGGCGGGCGCCTTCGGCGATGCCGGAGAGCGGTGTCGTGGTCGCGATCAGATCGGTGACCCTGCCCGCTTCCGCGGCACCGATACCGGCACGCTCCAGTACCCGCTCGAAGCTGTCTCCCGAGCCGAGCGAGGCGGTGAGTTCCAGCATCGGCCGCTCCGGGGCCTCCCCGAGCGGGCGGACGAGATCGTTCGCTGCCATGCGGCTGCCGCTGTCGGCACCGTAAGCGAGCGGGGTAATTGCTTGTGCCCGTGCATGCTCGGCCGGTTCGTCGGTCAGCGGCGCCGGCGCGGTGCCGATGAGCGGACGGTTCAGACCGGGCGAGAGCAGGTATGCGGACGCACACAGCGCCATCAGCGTGGCAAGGCCGCGCCACCAGTCGCGCGAACCGATGCGGGCGCCGAGATCGGGCACGAAGTCGAAATCGGAAGCCGCACGGCCGGGCAGCGCAACGGCAGGTCCACGGCGGCCGAACCCGGACGGCGCCAGCGCAATCGCGCCTGCGCTGCCTCCGAGGCTGAACTCCTGGCCCTTGTGCTGGTACAAACTCTGCCCCCCGGCATGGCGGCGCTGATCGCGTCGAGGTGCTTCTGCTGTGGGCATTCAAAGTTAACGTCAACCTAAGGCGCGGCGCCAAAAGCCGTTGCTGCGGCGAAACGCTGGAGTCGTGCGTTCAACCGCACAAGTGCTTGCCAAGTCTGGCGGAACCCCCAAGTTGGAGGCGCCATGTCCAGTTTCGCGTCTTCGCCCGTTGCGGCCGTGCTCGGCCCCACCAACACCGGCAAGACGCACCTCGCGGTCGAGCGGATGTGCGCGCATTCCAGCGGTATGATCGGCTTCCCGCTGAGGCTGCTCGCGCGCGAAGTCTATGACCGGGTGGTCGCGATCAAGGGCGAAGCCCAAGTCGGGCTGGTCACCGGCGAAGAGAAGATCATGCCGCCGCACGCGCGCTGGCTGCTGTGCACCGCGGAGTCGATGCCGGTTGACCGCGACGTCGCATTTGTCGCGCTGGACGAGGCGCAGCTTGGCGCCGATCCGGAGCGAGGGCATGTCTTTACTGACCGGCTGTTGCGCGCGCGGGGGCGGGAGGAGACGCTGATCCTCGGCTCCGAAGCGCTGCGGCCGATGATCCGGACCTTGCTGCCGAAGACCGAGATCGTCACCCGGCCACGCTTTTCCACGCTGAGTTTCGCCGGCGCCAAGAAGCTGTCGCGGCTGCCCAAACGCTCGGCGATCGTCGCTTTTTCGGCCGAGGAGGTCTATGCGGTGGCGGAGACGCTGCGGCGGCTGCGCGGCGGCGCGGCGGTGGTGATGGGCGCGCTAAGTCCCCGCACGCGCAACGCGCAGGTCGCAATGTTTCAGGCCGGTGAGGTCGATTATCTCGTCGCGACCGATGCGATCGGCATGGGCCTGAACATGGACGTGGCCCATGTCGCCTTCGCCTCGCTGCAGAAGTTCGACGGGCGGCGGACGCGGCGGCTTAGGGTTGCGGAGATGGCGCAGATTGCCGGGCGGGCGGGCCGGCACCAGCGCGACGGCACTTTCGGTTCATTGGGTGGCGAGGACGGGCCCGGTGCTTTCACGCCCGAAGAGATCGAGGCGATCGAGAACCATGCCTTTCCAAAGCTCGAGCATCTTTATTGGCGCGACGGCGACCCGGACATGTCGAGCCTCGACGATCTGATCGCGTCACTGGAGGAAAAGCCGGACGAGCCGGTGCTGCGCGCCGCGCCTCAGGCGGTCGATCTCGCTGTGCTCAAGAAGCTTGCCGGGGAGGATTGGGTGCGCGCCCGCACCCGCACCCCACAGGCGGTGAAGCGGCTCTGGGCCGCATGCGGTCTGCCCGATTTCCGCAAGACCGGAGCGGATCACCACGCGCGCTTCGTCGGCCGCATCTACCAGCATCTGTCCGAAGGGCATGTGCCGCACACTTGGTTTGCGGAGGAGATCGCCCGGCTCGACCGGGCGGGCGGAGATGTGGACACGATCGCCGACCGGATCGCCTCGATCCGCAGCTGGTCATACATCGCGCACCGTTCCGACTGGCTTGAGAACCCGGCGCATTGGGCCGAGCGGACCCGGGCGGTCGAGGAGAAACTGTCGGATGCTCTCCATGCCGCGCTCACCCAGCGCTTCGTCGACCGACGCACTTCGGTGCTGCTGCGGGAAATCGGCGCGGGGATGAGCGAGTTGCCGGTCGCGATTGCCGAGGATGGTTCGGTCACAGTCGATGACGAACCGATCGGACGCCTCGACGGCTTCGCCTTCACGCCGGATACCGACGCGCGCCACGGCGATGCGCGGCGCCTGATCGCGGCGGCCGACCGTCGACTGAGCGGTGAGCGGACGAAGCGGGCGCGGGCGCTTGCCGCGAGCGGTGACGAGGCGTTCGGTCTGTGGGCCGAGGCTGGCCAGGCGCCTGCGATTCTGTGGCAGCGCCGGCCGATCGCCAGCTTCGAGCCGACGCGCGAGTTGCTCCGGCCGCGGCTGCGGCTGGAGCGCGCGGCCGCCGCGCTGGAGCCCGGCAGCCGCGACCTGATCTTCGCGCGCCTCCACAAATGGCTGGAGGAGCGGACCGAGAAGCTGCTCGACCCGATCGAGAAGATGACGGCGGCGGGCGCCGACCCTGCGACGGCGCCCGCGCTGCGCGCCCTGCTAGCGCCGTTGATCGAGAGCGGCGGTCTGCTCGATCGGCGGAGCGTCGAGCCGGTGTTGGCGGCGCTGACGCGCGAAGACCGGGTTGCCGCGCGCAAGCTCGGCATCACCATTGGCGCGCTCGACGTGTTTGCTCCGGTCCTACTGAAGCCGGAGCCGCTGCGTTGGCGCACGGCTCTGCTGGCGGTCCGGCGCGGCGAGGCGGTGCCGGAACTGCCTCCGCCAGGTGCGGTGTTGCTGCCGGCCGGGACCGCTCCCGGTTTCCGCGCGATCGGCCGGCAACAGGTGCGGATCGACATGGTCGAGCGCATTGCCCGCGCCGCGCACGAGGCACGCGAAGGCAAGCGCCCATTCGTGCCGGACCCGTCGCTCGCTACCTCGGTGGGACTGGAGGCAGCGACGCTCAGCCGCCTGATGCTGAGTCTTGGCTTCCGCGCGCTGCCGGTCGAGGGCAGTGCTGCCGCCTCCTGGCGCTGGCAGGGCCGCAGAAGGCGCGAGGAGGCGGTGCCGGCCAACCCGAACAGCCCCTTTGCCAAGCTGGCTGGCCTGCGGCGCTGATGGCTGGCGAGACGCTTCGCCTGGACAGATTCCTGTGGTTCGTGCGGCTGGCGAAGACCCGCAGCTTTGCGCAGGAAATCGCCGAAGCCGGGCATATGCGGATCAGTGGACGGGTCGTCGACCGCGCTCATACCCCAGTGCGGGTGGGCGACGTGCTCAGCTTCCCGCTGCACGGACGCGTGCGGGTGGTCCGTGTCGAGGCCTTGCCGGCGAGGCGCGGCCCGGCTGCCGAAGCTCGGCTCTGCTATGCCGACCTGTCGCCCCCTGTTGACGCGTCCATCCCGGCGACATAGCGACGGGGCAAACACCTAGAGGGCCAGATCCACATGACCTACGTCGTCACCGACGCCTGCATCCGCTGCAAATATATGGATTGCGTCGAGGTCTGCCCGGTCGACTGCTTCTACGAAGGCGAGAACATGCTCGTCATCAACCCCAGCGAATGCATCGACTGCGGCGTGTGCGAGCCCGAATGCCCGGCCGAAGCGATCCTGCCCGACACCGAGAACGGGCTGGAAAAGTGGCTGGAGCTGAACAACACCTTCTCCGCGCAATGGCCGAACATCACCCGCAGCCGCGGCGCCCCCGAAGATGCCGACGAGCACAAGGGCGAAGAGGGCAAGTACGACAAATACTTCTCGCCCGAGCCCGGGCAGGGGGATTGAGCAAGAACGCCGCTGTGACCCGCTGCTCACACCGCTGGTAATTATGTTGCGAATCTGTTAAGTGGTTTCCACCGGGCTTGGCTCGGGACAGATGTCGCTTACATCTGCAAGAAAGGTCCCAACCTCCTCCTTCGATTGTCCTGCCCCCGATGAGGTCGCTTATGCTCCCCGGGCTGGCGGAGCACGATCGGGGTTCTGGACCAAGATGACAGAAAGGTCACTCATGGCTGCCAAGGCGCTTTGCTTCGACGTTGGCGATTATGTTGTTTACCCCAAGCACGGCGTTGGCCGCGTCGTGGAACTGCAGCGGCAGGAAATCGCCGGTGCGAGCCTCGAACTCTATGTACTGCGCTTTGAAAAGGAGCGGATGACGCTCCGCGTCCCGACCAACAAGGCGGAAAGCGTCGGCATGCGCAAGCTGTCGTCGGACAAGACCATGCGCGAAGCGATGGAAACGCTGAAGGGCAAGCCCCGGGTCAAGCGCACCATGTGGTCGCGCCGTGCGCAGGAATATGAAGCCAAGATCAACTCGGGCGACCTCGTCTCGATCGCGGAGGTCGTGCGCGACCTGTTCCGTGCGGACGACCAGCCGGAGCAGAGCTACTCCGAGCGCCAGATCTTCGAAGCGGCGGCCAGCCGCCTCGCCCGCGAACTCGCGGCGATGGAACAGCTCGACGAGCCGGGCGCGCTGGCAAAGATCCTGGAAATCCTGAATAAGGCGGCCGCCATCTACAACAAGGCAAAGGCCGACGCGGCCGCAGAATCCGAATAAGACTGCCTACCAGAACACGAAAAAGGGCGGCGCCGGCGACGGCACCGCCCTTTTTCTTTGCGCTGGACAAGCGCCCTTTCGGCGGTGTATTGTGCAAGCAACACACTCTGGGAGGACAGTATGTCACGTCTGCCACTTCTCGCCGTCGCGGTCGTTACGCTCAGCGCCTGCGGCATGCTCCGCGCCGAAAGCGGAGATGACGGCTCTGCCGGTACCCGCAGCTTTGCGGTGCGCGGGTTCGACCGGGTCGAGCTGCGCGGGTCGGACAATGTCGTCGTTAAAGTCGGCGGAGCAGAGTCGGTCACGGCCACCGGGCCCGAAGAGCTGCTCGAGCGGCTGGAAGTCGTAGTGGTCGATGGCGAACTGCGGGTGGGCCGCGAAAAGAAATGGCGCATGGGCTGGTCGGCTGACCGGAAGCCGGTAACGATCACGGTGACGCTGCCGCGCATCCGCGGCGCCTCCGTGGCTGGTTCGGGCGACATGCAAGTGGACCGGGTGCAGGCGACATCCTTTGACGGGGCGATCGCCGGATCGGGCAATCTCGCGATTGGCGGCCTTCAGGCCGAGGCGGCGTCGCTCAGCATCGCCGGCTCAGGCGGAGCATCGGTGGTCGGCCAGGCGCGCTCGATCGATGTCTCGATTGCCGGCTCGGGCGATCTCTCCGCCCAGGGCCTCAAGGCGGAACGCGCGAAGATCAGCATCGCCGGCTCGGGCAATGTCCGGGCGCAGGTGAGCGGCGAGGCCGATGTGTCGATCATGGGATCGGGCGACGTTGACCTGGTCGGCAATGCGCGGTGCAAGATCAGCAAGATGGGGTCCGGCACGGTCCGCTGCAGCTAGACCAAAGCCAGGGCGCTTAATTCCTGCAGCATCTGCGGCGGCAGCTCGGCCAATCCGGTGCCGCCACCCAGATCTGCGGGTGCATCGGTGGGCGGGAGATAGCGCCAGCCCTGGTGTGCCCGCTTGGGCGCGCCGAGCACCGGCACCAGTCGCGCTTGCAGCTCGATCACGCAGCGCCGGTCCTCGGCTTCGGCGAACCCGAGGATTTCCTGACGCCCCACCAGGCGGTGCTTGATGATCCAGTAGAGCGAGCCCCCGATCAGCTCGACATGGCGGGTCGGGCGGTAGCGGGTGACGATACGCACGACGCCGCCTTCATCGCGCGCCGCAACGCGCGCGCGCAGCGCTTCGGGCGAGGTGCAGCCCATCGCGACCTTGGTCAAATGCAACGACATCAGACGCTTAGCTGGCGAGTCCTGCCGCCGTTGCAAGGCCCAGAAAGGCGAGAAAGCCCATCGAGTCCGTCAGCATCGTCACGAACACCGACGAAGCGACTGCCGGGTCCTGGTTCCAGCGATCGAGCAGCAGCGGCACCATGACGCCGGCGAGCCCGGCGATCAGGATGTTGACCAGCATCGCCGCCGCGATCACCCCGCCCAGTTGCGGGTTGCCGAAGACCAGCGCGACGCCGACGCCAATTACGGCCGCCACCGTGCCGCCGTTCAGCAGGGCAATGCGCAGTTCCCGCCAGATCGACCGCCACGTGTTCGACTGAGTCAGCTGGTTGGTTGCAAGCGCGCGCACCGTCACCGCCATGGTCTGGGTGCCGGCATTGCCGCCGACGCCCGCGACGATCGGCATCAGAGCGGCGAGCACGACCATTCGCTCGATCGTATGCTGGAACAGGCTGATCACCGCGGCGGCCAAGAGCGCCGTCGCCAGGTTCGCGATCAGCCAGCGGACGCGGTTCTTGTAACTGGTGACGACCGGCTCGTTGATGTCGCCTTCGCCGACGCCCGACAGCAGCAGCGCGTCTTCGCTCGCTTCCTGCTGGATGATGTGGACGATGTCGTCGGCGGTGATCATGCCGACCAGCCGACCATTGCCATCGGTCACCGCCGCCGAGATCAGCGCGTATTTCTGGAACCGGAGCGCGACTTCCTCCTGATCCATATCGACCGGGATCAGCGTCTGCTCGCGCTTCATCACGTCCGCGACCGGGATGTTGCGCGGCGTCCGCAGGATCCAGCTGAGCGCGCAGGTGCCGACCGGATGGTGGGAGGGATCGACGACGAAGATTTCCCAGAAGTCGGTGGTCAGCTCGTCGCTGCCGCGCAAATAATCGATGACGTTGCCGACGGTCCAATGCTCGGGCACCGCGATCAGCTCGCGCTGCATCAGGCGACCGGCGGACTCTTCCGGGTAGGAGAGCGCTTCCTCAATTGCGGCGCGATCGTCCGGCTCCATCGCGCGCAGCACTTCGCGCTGCTCGTCCGGCTCCATGTCCTCGATGATCGCCACCGCGTCGTCGGTATCGAGTTCGGCCGCGATACCGGCGACCTGGGCCGCGTCCAGCGCGTCGATCAGGTCATCGCGGACCCAGTCGTTCATCTCCGCAAGCACATCGCCGTCGAGCAGGTCCTTGAGCGCGACCGCCAGCGGCTGGCGCCAATCGGAGGGGGCAAGCTCGAACAGGTCGGCGATGTCGGCCGGGTGAAGCGGCTCGACGAGCGCATGTGCGCCTTCGGGATCGTCGGCTTCCAGCCGATCGATGACCGCGCGGACGAACTCGGGCTTCAGCCGATCGTCTTCGTCCAGTTGAGTTTCGGGTTCGGGCGCCTGGTCGAGTTCGATCTCGCTCATTTTCGCCTCCTTCCCTTGTGCTGCCGGGGATTGGCGCGGTGAGGCGTCAAAGGCAACCTTCCATCGCCGGTGTCGGTCTCTATATGGGCCGCTTCCGATCACAGGAGTTGAAGACATGGCCGGCGACACGCTTACCCTCACCCTCGATTCCGGCGGCGACGTCGTCATTCGCCTGCGCCCCGACCTGGCGCCCGGCCATGTCGAGCGCATCACCGAACTGGCCAACGAAGGCTTCTACGACGGCGTCGTGTTCCACCGCGTCATCGACGGCTTCATGGCGCAGGGCGGCGACCCAACCGGCACCGGCACCAGCGGCTCGAAGAAGCCGGACCTGAAGGCCGAGTTCAGCAGCGAGCCGCACGTCCGCGGCGTCTGCTCGATGGCGCGCACCAACCAGCCGAACAGCGCCAATAGCCAGTTCTTCATCTGCCTGGACGACGCGACCTTCCTCGACCGGCAGTATACGGTTTGGGGCGTGGTCGAGAGCGGCATGGAGCATGTCGACGCGCTTCCCAAGGGCGAGCCGCCGCGCACGCCGGGCAAGATCCTGAAGGCGACCGTCGCCTGATCCAGCGCGTCCTGCCGACTTGATCCGGCGTCCACCTTCTTGAACGAAACACGTCAGGTGGACCCCGGATCAAGTCCGGGGTGACGGCTGGAGGTGTTTGGCTCTACAGCCCACCCCATGAACACCCTTCTCGTCATGATGGGCGGCGCCTTGGGCGCTGCGGCGCGCTACCACATGGGCGGCGTGTTCGGGCGGGGCGCGGCCTTTCCCTGGGGCACGCTGGCGGTGAATATCCTAGGAGGGATGCTGATGGGGGTGCTGGTTGCCCGCAGACCAAGCGAGAGCATGCGACTGTTGCTCGGCGTTGGTGTGCTCGGCGGCTTTACGACCTTTTCTGCCTTTAGCCTCGAGACGGTGTCTTTGCTTGAAGGCGGTGCCGCCGCCTTGGCGTTCGCCTATGTCGCAGCCTCGGTGCTTGGTGCGTGCCTGGCGCTTTGGATCGGCCTCTCGGTAGGACGCCCGGCATGAGCGACCCTCGCACCTTCACCGTCGCGGCCGACGACGACGACATAAGGCTGGACCGCTGGTTCAAGCGGCATCAGCCGGACGTTTCGTTTGCCCAGGTTTCCCGCTGGGCGCGCACCGGCCAGCTCCGCATCGACGGCAAGCGCGCGGCGCCCGGCGACCGCATCCGCGCCGGCCAGAGCCTGCGTCTGCCGCCGCCCGAGGCTGCCACCGTTTCCGCCACGCCTGAGAAGGTGAAGCCGAAGCGCGAGCGGCCGGTGCTGAGCGACGATCAGATCGCCTTCGCCAAGGAGCTGCTGATCCACAAGGATACGCAGGCATTGGTGATCAACAAACCGCCGGGCCTCGCCACCCAGGGCGGCACCAAGACGCACGAGCATGTCGATGGCCTGCTCGACGCGCTGCAATATGAGGCGGAAGGGCGGCCCAAGCTCGTCCACCGGCTCGACAAGGACACCTCGGGCGCATTGCTGCTCGCCCGCACCAGCCGCGCCGCCGCCTACTTCGCCAAGGCGTTTTCCAGCCGCACCGCGCGCAAAGTCTATTGGGCGCTGATCTCCGGCGTGCCCTCGATCGAGGACGGCTTTATCGACCTGCCGATCGGCAAGCAGCCGGGCAGCGGCGGCGAGAAGATGCATGTCGACGAAAAGGAAGGCAGCCCTGCCCGCACCCGCTACCGGGTGATCGAGCGCGCCGGCAACCGCGCCGCCTGGGTCGAGCTACAGCCGCACACCGGCCGCACCCATCAGCTTCGCGTCCATATGGCGGCGATCGGCCATCCGATCGTAGGCGATGGCAAATATGGCGGGCAGGAAGCGTTCCTGACCGGAGGCATCAGCCGCAAGATGCACCTCCACGCCCGCCGCATCCGCATCGACCATCCCGACGGCGGGCAAGTGGACGTCACCGCCGACCTGCCGGTGCATTTCGCCGAGAGCCTCGACTTGCTCGGCTTCGACCTTGAACTGGGCGAGCTGCCGCTCGACCAAGTGAAGTTCAGCGAAACGCCGGAAGGCAAGAAGCGCGCGGAAAGCGCCGCCGCGAAGGCGCGGCGAAAGGAGCGCAAGGGTGAGCGGCGAGGGCGTGGACGCGCCTAGTGCACCCGAACCGCACCTTCCACGACCTGTCCGACGAAGATGCGCTGGTGCTGGCCGAGCGGCTTGGCTTTGCACACATCTTCGCCGCCACTAGCGGAGGGCCGATGGTGGCGCATGCACCGGTGGTTCGCGCAGGCGAGCGCGCCTTCCGCTTCCATCTGGCGCGCGGCAATCGGCTTAGTGGACATCTGGACGGTGCAGCGGTGTTGCTCAGCCTGACCGGCCCGCACGGCTATATCACGCCCAACTGGTATGATCCGCCGGGCGACCAGGTGCCGACCTGGAACTACCTCGCGGTCGAACTGGACGGCATCGCGCGGCTGCTGCCGGACGAGGCGCTGATCGAGCAGTTGGACCGGCTCGCGGAGCTGTACGAACCCGGCCTCAGCCCGAGGCCCTGGACGCGCGGCAAAATGGACCCGGCGAGGTTCGACGCGATGCGCAAGGCGATCCGCGGCTTTGAGGTGGAGGTGACGGCGGTGCGGGTCACCCGCAAGCTTAGCCAGAACAAGCCCGCGGAGGACCGCGCCGGGGTGATGGCTGGGCTGGTGGCCAGCGGCAACGTTGCGCTCGCGCAGGCGATGCGGCTGCCATGAACCGTCTCGCCCTATTCGATTGCGACGGCACGCTCGTCGACTCGCACGCGTCGATCGTGCGGGCGATGAGCGAGTGCTTCACGTCACATGGTCTGGCCGCGCCCAGCCGTGCCGATACGCGCCGCATCATCGGCTTGAGCTTGCCTCAGATCATGGAGATGTTGGTTCCTGATGCCGACGCGGACACTCACCGCGCCCTTGTCGATACTTATCGCCTCACCTTTCAGCGGCACCGAGGTGAGGGGCTGGTTGAAGAGCCGCTGTTCGAAGGCCTTGCGGAGGCACTCGATGCTTTGGAGGCGGCGGGATGGCTGCTCGGCGTCGCCACCGGCAAGTCGGATCGGGGCCTGCGCTTTTGCCTCGAACACCATGGCATCCATGCCCGTTTCGTGACCCTCCAGACCGCCGACCGTCACCCGTCGAAACCACACCCCGCCATGCTCCACGCCGCCATCGCCGAAGCGGGCGCCTCGCCCGAGACGACGGTGATGATCGGGGATACCAGCTTCGACATGATGATGGCGGTATCCGGCGGTGCGCATCCGCTCGGCGTCAGCTGGGGCTATCATGCGCCGGACGAATTGCGCGCGGCGGGTGCGCTCGCGGTGGTCGAAAGCGGCTCTGAACTCACAGCCTGGATCGAGCGCATCGCATGAGCACCGACCCTGCCCGCAACCGCTTCTTCATCATCTCGGCCATGCGACTGGGCGGGGCGCTGCTGATGTTGCTGAGCATCGTGGTCGCGTCGGGGCGTTGGCAGGGCTGGCCGCCGGCGGCCGGCATAGCCGGGGTGCTGGTCGGTGCATTCGCTTTCGTGATCGCGCCGCGGCTGCTCGCCCGGCGCTGGCGGAGCCCTGAATGAAGCGCTTCTGGAAGGATGCGCGGGCGGAAGGCGGGCAGGTGCTGCTCGACGGCCGGCCGGTGCGGACGCCCAAGCGCAACCTGCTCATCGTACCGAACGCGGCGCTTGCGGATGCGCTCGCGGCGGAGTGGAATCAGGTCGGTGAGGAGCTGGACCCCCGCGCGCTGCCGCTGACCGGGCTGGCGAATGCTGCGATCGACATCGTCGCTGCCGATCATGCCGCCTTTGCTGACAATCTCGCTCGTTATGGCGAGACGGATCTGCTTGCCTATCGTGCGACCAGCCCGGATGCGCTGATCGAGCGACAGGCGCGCGAGTGGGATCCGCTGCTCGACTGGGTGCGCACGCGCTATGACGTGCATATCGGTGTGGTGCACGGCATTATTCACGAGCCGCAGCCCGAAGCAACGGTTCAGCGGCTCAGTGAAGCGACCCAGGCCGGCACCGATTTCGAGCTGGCCGCCCTCGCACCGGTCGTGACCATCGGCGGCTCGCTGGTCGTCGGGCTAGCGCTGGCCCAGCGTGCCTTCGATCCAGAGCAACTCTGGTCCGCAATCAATCTCGACGAGCTCTGGCAGGAAGAGCTGTGGGGCAAGGATGCCCTCGCCGCCGAAGCGCGCGCCGCCCGCCGCCGCGAATGGGACGCGGCCGTTCGCTTTCTCGAGCTGCTGCGGCCCTAATCTCCCGGCCGGTACACCCGTTTGGTGTGCCCTTTCAGCTGGTCGGGGTAGAAATAGACTTCGCGGAAGTCGCCGCTGGCATAGCGGTCGGCCTGGTCGGCGAAGTGGGGCGACTTGGGATCGCCGCTGACGCCGCCGGCGGTGACGGCGCGGGCGCTGACGCGGGCGCCGAACTCAACCACGGCGACGAAGCTGTTGCCATAATTGCCGTACCAGCGCTTGGTGTTCGGATAGGGCTGGGAGCCATACGCAGCGAGCGAGCCGTAATTGCCGGAGACGAAGCCGACCGGAATGCTCGGCTGCGCATCGTCGAACCGCGGCTTGATGTCGCTGGTGATCCGCTGGAAGCGGTTGATTTCGCCCCAGGCGATGCGCCAGCGGCCGAAATCGCGTTGCAGCCGGTCAACGGCCGCGGAGAGCGCGTTGAGCTTGTAGGAAGCCGGCGCGGCGGCGAACCAGTCGGTCGCCTTGCCCGCGCTTCGTGCGTCGACGGGCAGGCCCCCGCTCATCTCATTCGCCCAGAAAACGGCGAGGCTGGTCGCTTCCGAGCCCGTGCCCCATTTGTAATCCCAGCGGCGGAGCAGAGCGATCGGCTCGCGCAACTTGCCCTTGAGCGGCTCCGATCCCGGCAGCGCCTCATAGGCTGCAAGCAGCGGCGGGAGAGTCTCGGCAAAGGCCGGAAGATAGGGGCTGAATGCCGTCTCGAGGAGTTTGTCGCGCGTAAAGCGGCGGGGCTGCTGCAGCAGCATCATCGCGTGTTCGCCGCGGGGATTCTCCTCGCCGGTTTCGATGTAGCGGGGGAAAGCCTCGGCGCGGATGCTGTTCACCCCGGCCGCGGACCAGGGCCAGTTGTTGGTATTCTGCACCCAGCCGCTGCGCGCATTGATCGCGTTGGGCAGGTTTGTCACCGGCAACAGGCCGTTCCAGTCTGCCGAAGGATCGCTGCCATCGACCGGCCTGGTGTAATCGAGCGCGGGATTGCGGCGCGGCATGAACTGCGGGAACAGAAAGGCGATCTCCCCCTTGCGGCTGGCGAACACCGTGTTGTTCGACGAGTTGGCGCGGTGCGTTGCGGCGATCCGCTGGAAGGATGCCAGGTCCCGCGCCTTGGTGCGCAGCCAGCTTTGCTGCAGCGCCTCGACCGGCCGCACCATCAGCGCGGTCGAGATCCACTTGCCGCCTTCCGCGCGTACGATCGGACCGTGATGGGTGCGATAGGTGGTGAACTCGCGGGTGCCGAGTTGCCCGTCCGCCAGGCGGAAGCGGATGCGGATCGGGCGCTGCTCGACCGGGCGCAACGAGCCGCCATGGCGATAGCTGAGCCCATTCGGCCCCTGCACGATCGTCTCGGCGAAATCGTCGACATTGTCGGCGCCGGAGCTGGTCGTGTGCATCCAGCCGACATTCTCGTTGAAGCCTTGGTAGATGAAGAATTGGCCCCAGGTTGAGGCGCCATAGGCGTTCAGTCCTTCGTCGCTGGTCATCTGCAGCTCGGACCGGAAATAGAAGCTGGTGTGCGGATTGATCAGCAGCAGCGCATTGCCGGTCTCGCTTTTGGCCGGCCCAATCGCTATGCCGTTGGAGCCCATCGGCTCCTTGAGCGCCAGCGGTTCCGCCGAGACGACAGCCGGCGGCGGCCCCCCGTAAAAGGCGCGGAGCGGGTCGAGCCGCACCTTCTCGATGTCTGCGCCGATGCTGCCTTCGGTATAGGCCATCACCATCCACGGCTCGAAGCGGGTCAGCACCTTGGGCTTCACTTGCGGGTGCGTCGCGAGGAAATAGTTGAGCCCGTCCGCCCAGGCCGTCATCAGCCGCTGCATCGGCGCGGGGCTGCGCCGGTAAGCGGCGCGCAGCTCAGGTTCGTCCAGGTAGAGGCGGTGGCGGAGATCGTCCCAGACCGCACCCTCGCCATCCGCTTCGCCTTGGCGGCCGAGCGCGGTCAGGTAATTCCGCTCAATGCGGGGAAAATCGTCCTCGGCCTGGGCATAGACGGCGCCGAACACCGCGTCCGCGTCGCTCCTGCCTTTGACGTGCGCGATGCCCCAATCGTCACGCGTGATGGTCACGCGGGCGGCCTGAGCACGCCATCGCGGGAGGTCTGCGGCGGGACTCGGAGTTGCGGCGGCGAGGAGAAGTGCGAGGGTGATCATGGGGTCAGGCTAGGAGCGGACGCTTGAGCGCACAACCTCGCTCGTCCTGAGCAATAGGCGAGTTTAGAGCGGGAGGCGCATCTCTGCGCGCAGCCCTCCGCCATCGCGGTTGACGATCGTCAGCACGCCGCCATGGGCATCGACGATCGCGCGGGCGAGGGCGAGTCCCAGGCCGGAGCCGCCGGTGTCGCGGCTGCGCGATTGCTCCAGGCGCGTAAAGGCCTGGAACATGCGCTCTATTTCGGCCGGAGGGATGCCGGGGCCGTCGTCGTCCACCTCGACCACCGCATCGGCTCCATCCGGCCGCACACGGACACGGGCTCGGACGCCATATTTAAGCGCATTCTCGATCAGGTTGCGAAGCGCTCTTTTGATCAGGTTGGGCCGCATCGGCACCGCCAGCCGGTCGGTCTCCTCCGCACTAACGTCGGCGCCAAGATCCTCGAACTCCTCCACCACGCTGTCGATCAGCGCCGGCAGATCGACGCGCTGTTCAGGCTCGCTCGGGCGCCCGAGCCGGGCCAGCGACAGGATGTCGTCGAGGGTACGGTTCATGTCGTCAATCGTCGCGGCCATACGCGCGCGCTCCGCGTCGTCCTCGACCAGTTCCGTGCGCACGCGAAGCGAGGCAAGCGGTGTGCGCAGGTCATGGCCGATTGCGCCGAGCATCCGGTCCTTCTCGTCGAGCATGCCAGTGATGCGCGTGCGCATCGCGTTGAAGGCGGCGATCAGGCGGCGGATATCGACCGGCCCTTGTTCGACGATCGGCTGCTCTTCGCTGCGCCGGTCGAAGCGCTCGGCGGCATGGCGCAGCTCCGCCAGGGGACGCGCCAGCCGACCGCCAACCCACAGCACCGTCAGCAGCACGAAGCCGTAGAGCACGAAAGTCTGAAAGATCAGCCAACCGAACACGCCGGGGTTGAGCGGCGGCAGCGGCGCGGCGGTGGTCAGCCAGCGGTTGCGGTCGATCTCGGCGGAAACGACGATCACGCGGCGCTGGTGCACGGCGGCCTTGCGCAGCAGCCGTCCCTGGCCGTCCACCTGCACCTGAAATTCGCGCGCCGGCACCTCGGCGGCGCGAATCCGGCCAACGCGAATGCCGACCTGCTCCAGCATTTCCCGCGCCTGGCTGACTACCTCAGGGCGCAGCGACATGCTGTCGATGATCGGGCTTGTGGTCGACGCGATCGAGCCGCGCATCATCGCGGGCGTGGTCTGGCCGGTGCGGGTGCGCTGGACGGTCTCGGCAAGGCGGGCGATCGCCAGCGTCGCGGTCTGAACATAGTTTTGGCGCTCGGTCGCCTGCAGCAGCAGCGCGAAATTGACCGCCTGCGCGACCCCGAGCGCCAGCGCCACCAGCAAGGCTAGCTGGGCGCCGAGGCTCTTGGGCCAGAGCCGCTTCAAAGGCGCGTCACATCGGCAGCGAGCGTATAGCCGCCGCCCCAGACAGTCTTGATCAGCGCCGGATTCTTCGGGTCCGCTTCGATTTTCCGGCGCAAGCGGCTGATGTGATTGTCGATCGCGCGGTCGAACGCATGCGCCTCGCGGCCATAGGCCAGATCCAGCAACTGATCGCGGCTCAGCACCTGGTGCGGGTGGGTGGCAAAGGCGAGCATCAGGTTGAACTCGCCGGTCGAGAGCGGCACCGAAACGCCGTCGCTGTCGATCAGCGCGCGCTCGCCGGCCTTCAGCACCCAGCCGGAAAATGCGTAGCTGCCGGTCTCCGGCGCCCGCTGCTTGACACCGCCACCGCGGCCCATCCGGCGGAGCACGACTTTGATGCGGGCGACCAGTTCGCGGGGCGAAAAGGGCTTTACCACATAATCGTCGGCGCCCATCTCAAGGCCGACGATACGATCCGTCTCTTCGGCCATGGCGGTCAGGAGGATCACCGGCAGGTCTGAGGTTGCCCGTATGTGGCGGCACAGGCTGAGCCCATCTTCGCCCGGCATCATCACGTCGAGGATCGCGAGATCGATGGCATAGCCGTGCAACCGCTCCCGCGCTTGGGACGCATCGGCGGCTTGGGTCACGCGGAAGCCGTTGCGAGTCAGATAGGTGGCAAGCGGTTCCCGGATCGAGCGCTCATCGTCGACCAGCAGGATATGCGGCTTATCGTCCAAACCTGTACTCCGCCCGAGACTTCAGTCCTCTCCTAACCACACTGGCGGACAAGCGAAAGCGGGCGAGGCCATGGCCCCGCCCGCCCTCTTTGCGGCGGCCGCGCCACAGGGGAAGACGCGGTGCACCGAGGGAGCATAGGGGCCGCCGAGGCAGTCGGGAGATTCCTTATGATCAACCTTATGGAACGAGAGCGTCGCGCAGGTTTGTCAGCGACACACCTGTTTGGTCGCGATCTGTCGCACCGCCGGATCGCCGGGCCTTGAAGGCAGAGCCGGGTCTTGCCGCTTGCGCCTATTGTTACTGTTTTGTTACGGGTGGCAGACCTACTAAACTGCACAAGCAGTTCCCGCGCCAATCTTGAACCCTGGGATCGCCGACATCCGCCAGATCGCTGCCTTGCCTTACCGGACCGCCGGCCCGGCCGTCGATGCGGCCGTGTCCGTGCTGCTGGTCACCTCGCGGCAGACCAAGCGCTGGGTGTTGCCCAAGGGCAATATGGTGGAAGGGCTGAGCGCGCATGATTCCGCCGCGCACGAGGCCCTGGAAGAGGCTGGTGTGCGCGGCGGCGCCTGCCCTGCTTCGATCGGCACCTATCGCTATCGCAAACGCAAGCGCACGGGCGCGTCGGTCATGGTCGAGGTCGAGGTGTTTCCGATCTCAGTCACCGACGAGCTCGACGAATGGGATGAGGATGACGAGCGCGAGCGGCGCTGGTTTCCTTTGCGGGAGGCCGCCAATGCCGTGCAGGAGCCGGACCTGAGAGATATTATCCTCTCCTTTCGGGCGTCCGAAGTCGCGGCGCCCCGCAGCATTCTCGCACCCGCCGTGATCGGCCAGAAAACGAGGCAAGGCATGTTCCACTGGTTCCAGTCGCTGATGCCGAAACAGGGCAATTTCTTCGGCCTGTTCGAAGCGCATGGTGCGACCCTGCTGGCGGGCAGCGACGCGCTCGTGCGGCTGCTGCAGGGCGGCCCCGGCATGCCCGACCACATCCGCGAGATCGAGGAGCGGGAGCATGAGGCGGACGAGATCATCCGCGAAGTGCTGCAGAGCGTCCGCCGCACGTTCCTGACGCCGTTCGACCGCAGCGCGATCATCGGCCTGATCGGGTCGATGGACGATGCGATCGACCAGATGCAGCAGACAGCCGGCGCCGTGGACCTGTACGAGGTCAAGGAGTTCGACAACGAGATGCGCGACATGGCCGCGATCATCGTCGACTGCGCGCGCGTCACTGCGGAGGCGCTGCCGCTGCTGCGCGAGATCAAGCCGAACGCCGCCCGCCTGCACCAGCTGACCGAGCGGCTGGTCAAGCTGGAAGGTCAGGCCGACGAGATCCATGCCACTGGCCTGAAGAAGCTGTTCCGCGAAAAGGGCGAGCAGAACCCGCTGGCTTTCGTCGTCAATCGCGAGATCTACAGCCACCTGGAACGCGTGGTCGATCGGTTCGAAGATGTGGCGAACGAGATCGATGGCCTGGTGATCGACCACGCCTGATGGACGGCAATATCGCCTTGCCCCTGTTGATCGGGCTGATCGCGCTCGCGCTCGCGTTCGACTTCCTGAACGGGCTCCATGACGCGGCGAACTCGATCGCGACGGTCGTGTCCACACGATTGCTGTCGCCGGTGCACGCGGTCCTGTTTGCTGCCGTGTTCAACTTCGCAGCTTATTTCGTCTTCGGCCTCAAGGTCGCCGAGACGATCGGCAAGGGCATTATCGACAAGGACATCGTCGATCCGCAGGTCATCTTCGGCGCCTTGGTGGGGGCGATGTTCTGGAACGTGCTCACCTGGGTGAAGGGCATTCCTTCTTCCTCCAGCCATGCGCTTATCGGCGGGCTGATCGGCGCGGGCGTGACCAAGGTGGGAATGGACGGGATCGTCTGGTCCGGCGTGCTGAAGACGGCATCGGCGATCATCCTCTCGCCCACGGTCGGCCTGCTCGTCTCAATGCTGATCATCCTGATCACCTCCTGGCTGTTCGTCCGCGCCACCGCGCAGCGCGCCGAGGGGGTTTTCAGGAAGCTGCATTTGATCTCGTCGGCCGCCTATTCGCTCGGCCATGGCGCCAATGACGCGCAGAAGACGATGGGAATCATCACCGTGCTGCTTTATTCCCAGGGCATGCTGGGAGGTGAGTTCCACGTCCCGGGCTGGGTGGTGCTGAGCTGCTACGTCGCGATCGCGCTCGGCACCTTGTCGGGCGGCTGGAAGATCATCGAGACGATGGGCACGCGCATTACCAAACTATCGCACCACCAGGGCTTCAGCGCCTCGGCGGGCGGCTCGATCATGCTGTTCGTCGCGACCGGGCTCGGGATCCCGGTTTCGACCACCCACACCATCACCGGCTGCGTCGTCGGCGTCGGCGCCGCTCGTCGCGCTTCGGCGGTCCGCTGGGGGGTCGCGGGGAGGATCGTGATCGCCTGGCTGATCACCATTCCCGCCTCGGCCGTGGTGGCATCCCTGTTCTACCTCCTGACGACGGTGTTCTGATGCAAAAGCATCATGCTCTTATCGCTCTCGCCTTTCTGCCGGCGCCCGCCGTTGCGCAGACCAGCGAAGAAATGCAGGCCATCATTGCCAAGCAGCAGGCGCAGATCGATGCGTTAACCGCCCGCTTGACCGCACTTGAGGCTAAAGCGGCTGCACCAGCGCCAGTCTTGTCGGAGGCCACGGCGGCGGCCACGCCAAAGCCGGCCTTGCCGCCGCCAGTGGCGGTGGCGTTCAAAGGCTCACCGGAGTTCACGACCTTCGATGGCTGGCGGTTCAAAGTACGAGGGCGGGTCAATCTTGACGCCGCCTATGTAAGCAAGCCGGAAAATATCCTGGTTTCGCCCGACCTCGGCTTCCGCACGCGCTTCCGGCGTGTTCGCCTGGGCGTCGAGGGGGATATTCCAGGCGGCTTCGCCTACAAGGCGGAAGTCGATTTTGCCGACGGCAGCGCCCGCGCAACCGACGTGTCGCTGACCTATCGCGCGTCGAAAACCGCGCCGTTCGAAATCGGCATCGGTCAGATCGAGACGTTCAACGGCTTCGAGCAGGTTTCGAGCTCCCGCTTTACAAGCGTGATCGAGCGCGGCGCGTTCAACGAAGCATTCGCGAACACCAGGCGGATCGGCGCCTTCGCGACCTTTATCGCGCCGGACAACGAACTCCGCGTGTCCGCAGGCGTGTTCGGCGACAGCATCGCGGCGGACCGGAGCAGCGACCGGTTCAGCGTCGCGGGCCGCGCGACTTGGGCCCCCAAGATCGGCGAAACCCAGCTTCATTTCGGCGGCAACGCCGCCTACCGCACCTATCCGGGCACGCAGCTCGGCTTCGCCTATCGCGCGCGGCCGTTTGTGCAGACCACCGACGCACGCTTCGTCAACACCGGCAATCTCGCGCTCACCAGCGACCGCGTGCTTGGCTACGAGTTTCTCGCCATTCGCGGCCCCTTCCACTTCATCACCGAAGGCCAGTGGCTGAAGGCGGATACGATCCGTCCGGGACAGTCGCTGGAGCCGAACGAAACCCCGCTGGGCCGCCGCACCCGCTTCGATCCCGACTTTTTCGGCATGATCGCCGAAGTCGGCTACTTCTTCACCGGCGAGAGCCGCGCCTATCAGAATGGCCAATGGGGGCGCACCCGTCCGCTGCGGCCGCTGGACAAAGGCGGCATCGGCGCGGTGTCGCTCAACCTGCGCTATGATCGCCTCGATTTGAGCGATCGCGATGGCGCGGGCGTGGAGGATGTCGTCAATGGCGGGCGGCAGACCGGCTATACCGCCGCGCTCGTCTGGCAGCCGATCGACTATGTCCGTTTCACGCTGCAATATACCCATGGCGTCGTTACCGGCGGACCGCTGCAGATGGTGGTAAACCCGAGCGGCATCCGCCCGATCGAGCAGCGTTCTTTCGACTTCGACGTGGCGGGTCTGCGTGCGGCCTGGGATTTCTAGTTTGACGCCGATACGGGCTGCCGAGCAGAGATGAGCCGAGGCCGCCGCATCGGCGGTGAAATCGGCGAAGGGTGTGCTCATGAAGACTCGTGCTGCGGTGGCGTTTGCAGCGAAGCAACCTCTCGAGATTGTTGAGCTTGATCTCGAAGGCCCGAAGGCCGGCGAGGTGCTGGTCGAGATCATGGCGACGGGCATTTGCCACACCGATGCCTATACGCTGGACGGATTGGACAGCGAGGGGCTGTTCCCATCGGTGCTCGGTCATGAGGGTGCCGGCGTGGTGCGGGAAGTCGGCCCGGGCGTGACCTCGGTCAAGCCGGGCGATCACGTCATCCCGCTCTACACGCCCGAATGCCGTCAATGTAAGTCGTGCCTCAGCGGCAAGACCAATCTCTGCACCGCCATCCGCGCCACGCAGGGCAAGGGGCTGATGCCCGACGGCACGACGCGCTTCGGCTACAAGGGCGAGCCGATCTTCCACTATATGGGCTGCTCCACCTTCTCGAACTTCACCGTGCTTCCGGAGATCGCGGTCGCAAAAATCCGCGAGGACGCGCCGTTCAAGACCAGCTGTTATGTCGGCTGCGGCGTGACGACGGGTGTCGGTGCGGTCGTCAATACCGCCAAGGTGCAGGTCGGTGAAACGGTCGTCGTGTTCGGCCTGGGCGGCATCGGCCTCAACGTCATCCAGGGCGCACGGCTGGCGGGCGCGGGCAAGATCGTCGGCATCGACATCAACCCGGACCGGGAGGATTGGGGCCGGCAGTTCGGCATGACCCATTTCATCGACACCAAGGGCATGAGCCGCGAGGAGACCGTGGCCAAGGTCGTGGAGATCACCGACGGCGGGGCCGACTATAGCTTCGATGCGACCGGCAACACCGAAGTGATGCGCACCGCGCTCGAATGCTGCCACCGCGGCTGGGGCACGTCGATCATCATCGGCGTGGCGGAAGCGGGGAAAGAGATCGCGACGCGGCCCTTCCAGCTGGTCACCGGCCGCAACTGGCGCGGCACGGCATTCGGCGGGGCGAAAGGCCGGACCGACGTCCCGAAAATCGTCGACTGGTATATGGAGGGGAAAATCGCGATCGATCCGATGATCACTCACGTCCTCAGCCTCGACGAGATCAACAAGGGCTTCGACCTGATGCATGCCGGCGAGAGCATCCGCAGCGTGGTCGTTTATTGATGGAGACCGTCTCCAACTGGCGCAGCCACGGCGGCACGCAGGGCGTGTACCGCCACGGTTCGACCAGCACCGGCACCGACATGGTCTTCTCCGTCTTCGTGCCGGACCATGCGCCGGGCGCGAAGCTGCCGATGGTCTGGTATCTGTCGGGCCTGACCTGCAGCCACGCGAATGTGATGGAAAAGGGCGAGTATCGCGCCGCCTGCGCCGAACTCGGCCTGATCTTCGTCGCGCCGGACACCAGCCCGCGCGGGGAGGGCGTCGCCGACGATCCGAGCTATGACATGGGGCAGGGCGCCGGCTTTTATGTCGATGCGACGCAGGCGCCCTGGGCCCCGCACTTTCGCATGCGCAGCTATATCGAGCAGGAACTGCCGGCAGTGATCGCGGCCGAGTTCCCGGCCGAGATGGCGCGCCAGGGGGTTGCCGGCCATTCAATGGGTGGCCATGGCGCGCTGACGATTGCCCTGCGCAACCCGGACCGGTTCCGCAGCGTTTCGGCTTTTGCGCCAATCGTGGCGCCCTCACAGGTGCCTTGGGGCGAGAAGGCGCTGGGCGGCTATCTGGGCGCGGATCGCTTGGCATGGCGGACTTACGATGCGGTCGCGCTGATCGAAGACGGTGCGCGTGTCGACGATCTGCTGGTGGACCAGGGCGAGGGAGATAATTTCCTGAGCGAGCAGCTTCGCCCGAACTTGCTCAGTGAGGCCTGCGAAAAGGCCGGCATCAAGCTGACACTCCGGATGCAGCCGGGCTACGATCATAGCTATTATTTCATCTCGACCTTTATGGCCGACCATCTCCGCTGGCACGCCGAGCGGCTGAAACGGTGAACGCCGGCGACATCGATGCCATTGTCGAGCGCCATGCCGGGCGCGAGGGGCCGCTGTTGCCGATCCTGCATGAAGTCCAGGCGGCGCAGGGCTGGATTTCCGAGGCCGACATCGTCGTCATCGCCAAGGCGCTGAACCTCAGCCGCGCGGAAGTATCGGGCGTAGTCAGCTTCTATCACGATTTCCGCCGCTCGTTGCCCGTTCTCCCCACGCTGAAGCTCTGCCGTGCGGAGGCGTGTCAGGCGCGTGGGTCCGAACCGCTCGCCCGCTGGGCGGCCGCGCAGGCTGAGGGCAAGGCCGCGGTCGAGACCGTCTATTGCCTCGGGCTCTGTTCGGTCGGGCCAGCCGCAATGCTGGGTGGGGAAGTCTATGCGCGGCTCGACCAAGCAGCGATGGCTGCGTTGCTGGACCGGGCGGCGAGATGACGTTGTTCGTCTCCGACGATGCAGCGGCCATCGCCTGCGGCGCCGATCGGATCGCTGCCGAACTCGCGGCGCGCGGGGCGGAGGTGGTGCGCACCAGCAGCTGGGGCATGCACTGGCTGGAGCCGCTGGTCGAGGTTGAGCGGGACGGAGAGCGGATTGGCTATGGCCCCGTTCTGCCCGGCGAAGCGGAGTTGCTGCTTGCTGGGTGCCTGGAGGAAAAGCGGATCGGCGACATCGCCGCACACCCGTTCATTGCCGGTCAGCAGCGGCTGACCTTTACCCGGGCGGGCAGGACACGACCGCTGAGCCTTGCCGACTATGCGGCGACCGGCGGCTGGATGGGCCTGGAGCGCGCGCGGTCGATCGGCGCCGAGGCGATCGTGGAGGAAGTCACTGCCTCCGGTCTGCGCGGGCGGGGTGGGGCGGGCTTTCCGGCCGGCATCAAATGGAACACGGTGCGCAACGCCGCGGCACCGCGCAAATATGTGGTCTGCAACGCCGATGAAGGCGATAGCGGCACCTTCGCCGACCGGATGCTGATGGAAGGCGACCCCTTCTGCCTGATCGAGGGCATGGCCATCGCCGGCCTCGCGGTGGGAGCGCAAAAGGGCTTCGTCTATATCCGCTCCGAATATCCGTACGCCGTCGCCAAGATGCGCGCGGCGGTGGAGCTCGCCGCGCAACTGATCGCGCCGTTCGAGATCGAAGTGCGGGTCGGTGCCGGCGCCTATGTGTGCGGCGAGGAAACGTCGCTGCTCAACTCGCTGGAGGGCAAGCGCGGCGAAGTGCGCGCCAAGCCGCCGTTGCCGGCGATCGAAGGACTGTTCGGCCGGCCAACCGTGGTCAACAATGTGCTGACGCTCGCGGCCGTGCCATGGATCCTGAGCCATGGAGGCAAAGCTTATGCGGATTACGGCATCGGTCGTTCGCGGGGGACGATGCCGGTTCAGCTTGCCGGCAACGTCAAGCACGCGGGACTATTCGAGACCGGGTTCGGGCTGACGCTTGGCGAGTTGGTCTACGATATTGGTGGCGGTACTGCGTCCGGGCGGCCGGTGAAGGCGGTGCAGGTCGGCGGTCCGCTTGGCGCCTTTTTCCCGCCGGCGCTGTTCGACACGGTATTCGACTATGAGGCCTTCGCCGCTCGCGACGGGTTGATCGGCCACGCCGGCATCACTGTGTTCGACGACAGCGTCGACATGGCAGAGCAGGCCCGTTTCGCGTTTGAGTTCTGCGCGGCTGAAAGCTGCGGCAAGTGCACGCCGTGCCGGCTGGGGGCGGTGCGCGGGCGCGAGACGATGGAGCGGGTGATCGCGGGCGAGAACCGGGCGGCCAATCTCGCGCTGGTCGAAGAGCTGTGCGAGACGATGAAGTTCGGCTCGCTCTGCGCGCTAGGCGGCTTCACGCCTTACCCGGTAATGAGCGCGATCGCGCACTTTCCTGAAGACTTCGCGCGGTGAGGGTGCTCGGCGCGGTGATCGCGGGCGGTAAATCGAGCCGCTTCGGCTCGGACAAAGGGCTGGCGTTGCTTAAAGGCAGACCGCTGATCGATCACGCGGCGGAGCTTCTTTCAACGCAGTGCGATGAGGTTGTGATTGTCGGGCGGGGTGCAGTTCAGGACTGGCCCGAAGCCGGTCGCGGGCCGCTGGGTGGCTTGGCGGGTGCCTTGTTGCACGCAACGGACAACCGGTTCGAGGCCGTTCTCAGCTGCGCGCTCGACAGCTTGGGTCTGCCGCCCGATGTGCGCGAACGGCTCTCGCCTGCACCCGCCTATGTCGCCAGCCAGCCTGTCGTTGGGCTCTGGCCAACGAGCAGCCTGGAGGATGCTCAAGCCATTCTGGGCAGCGGCATGAGCGCATCGATGCGCGGTTTCGCCGAGCGGATCGGCGCGCGGGCGGTGAAGCTGGCTCAAGAACCTGCTAATGTGAACACGCCCGCCGATCTGGCCCGATGGGAGCTGTCGCATGGGATATGAGTTCCAGCCCGACCTTGGCACTCCGCCTGCGCGCAGTGCCGACACGGTGACGCTGACCATCGACGGCAGCGCCGTGTCGGTTCCGGCCGGCACCACCGTGATGCGGGCAGCGGCGGAAGCCGGCCTCTCTATCCCGAAGCTCTGCGCGACCGACACGCTCAAGCAATTCGGCTCGTGTCGCCTGTGTCTGGTCGAGATCGACGGCGCGCGGGGCACGCCCGCTTCCTGCACGACGCCCGTTGCTGAGGGCATGGTCGTCAGCACCGACAGCGAGCGCATCGCGCGGCTGCGGCGCGGCGTGATGGAGCTTTACCTCACCGACCATCCGGCCGACTGCGGCGCCTGTGCCCAGGGCGATTGCGAGGTGCGGGCGCAGGCGGAGGCAGTCGGGCTTTCCGCGACGCGATACGGGCCCGGCGAAACCCACCTTTGCGAGCAGGTCGACTCCTCCAATCCCTATTTCGATTTCGATCCCGCCAAGTGCATCGTCTGCTCACGCTGCGTGCGCGCGTGCGACGAGATCCAGGGCACATTCGCGCTGACCATTGAGGGGCGCGGCTTTGCTTCGAAGGTGTCCGCGGGCTTGCCCTCCGACGAGTTCCTGACATCCGAATGCGTGTCCTGCGGCGCCTGCGTGCAGGCGTGCCCAACCGGTGCCTTGCAGGAGCGGGCGGTCAAAGAGCTCGGCATGCCGGAGACGGAAACCGTCACCACCTGCGCCTATTGCGGTGTCGGCTGCACCTTCCGCGCCGAGATGAAGGGCGAGCAGCTGGTCCGCATGGTGCCGTGGAAGGACGGCAAGGCCAATCATGGCCATAGCTGCGTCAAGGGCCGCTTCGCCTGGGGTTATGCCAATCACCAGGAACGCATCCTCAACCCGATGATCCGCACCTCGATCGATCAGCCATGGGCCGAGGTGAGTTGGGGAGAGGCCTTTGCCTATGCCGCTTCGGAGCTGCAGCGCATCCAAGGCCAATATGGCCGGCTTTCCGTCGGCGGCATTACGTCTTCGCGCTGCACGAACGAAGAGACGTTCCTGGTCCAGAAGCTGGTCCGCGCCGGCTTTCAGAACAACAATGTCGATACTTGCGCGCGCGTCTGCCATTCGCCCACCGGCTATGGCCTGAAAACGACCTTCGGCACCTCCGCCGGCACGCAGGATTTCGACTCCGTCGAGCATGCCGATGTCATGATGGTGATCGGCGCCAACCCGACCGACGGCCACCCAGTCTTCGCCAGCCGCATGAAGCAGCGGCTACGGCAGGGTGCGAAGCTGATCGTCGTCGATCCCCGGCGCATCGACATGGTACGCACACCGCACATCGAAGCGGCGCATCACCTGCCGCTGCGCCCGGGCACCAATGTCGCCGTGCTGACCGCCATGGCGCATGTGGTTGTGACCGAAGGTTTGGCCGACGAGGCCTTCATCCGCGAACGCTGCGATTGGGACGAATATCGCGACTGGGCCGAGTTCGTTTCCGAACCGAAGCACAGCCCGGAAGCGCTGGCGCCGGTCACTTTGGTCGATGCCGCGGAACTGCGCGGGGCGGCGCGGCTCTACGCCACCGGCGGCAATGCGGCGATCTATTATGGTTTGGGCGTCACCGAGCACAGCCAGGGATCGTCGACGGTGATGGCGATCGCCAACCTGGCGATGGCCACCGGCAATATCGGTCGGCCGGGGGTCGGCGTGAATCCGCTCAGGGGTCAGAACAACGTCCAGGGCGCCTGCGACATGGGCAGCTTCCCGCACGAACTGTCCGGCTATCGCCATGTCTCCGACGAAGCGACGCGCAAGCTGTTTGAGGCCGATTGGGGCGTGGCCATCGATCCGGAGCCGGGGCTGCGCATCCCGAACATGCTCGATGCCGCTGTCGATGGCGTGTTCAAGGCGCTCTACATCCAGGGCGAGGATATTCTCCAGTCGGATCCGAACACGCGTCACGTCGCGGCCGGCCTCGCCGCGATGGAATGCGTGATCGTCCACGACCTGTTTCTGAACGAGACAGCCAACTACGCGCACATCTTTCTGCCGGGCTCCACCTTTCTCGAGAAGAGCGGCACCTTCACCAATGCCGAGCGGCGCATTCAGCCGGTGCGCAAGGTGATGGCGCCGCTGAACGGTCTCGAGGACTGGGAAGTGACGCAGGGTCTCGGCAATGCGCTGGGCCTAAGCTGGTCCTACACCCACCCGGCTCAGATCATGGACGAGATTGCGCGGCTGACACCCAGCTTTGCCGGTGTCTCGTTCGACCGGCTGGATGCCTTGGGCTCGATCCAATGGCCCTGCAACGATGCCGCACCCGAAGGCTCGCCGGTGATGCACGTGAGCGGCTTCGCACGCGGCAAGGGGCATTTCGTCGTAACCCATTATGTACCGACCGACGAGAAGACCGGGCCTCGCTATCCGCTGCTGCTGACCACCGGTCGCATCCTCAGCCAGTATAATGTCGGCGCGCAGACGCGGCGGACGGCGAACACCGTCTGGCACCCGGAAGACCTGCTCGAAATCCACCCCCACGACGCCGAGGAGCGGGGACTGAAGTCCGGCGACTGGGCCAGGCTCGCCAGCCGGGCTGGCGAGACGACGCTTCGAGTCGAGGTCACCGACCGCGTGGCTCCGGGCGTTGTCTATACGACCTTCCACCACCCGGCGACGCAGGCGAATGTCGTCACGACCGAATATTCGGACTGGGCCACCAACTGCCCGGAGTACAAGGTCACGGCCGTGCAGGTTTCGCCATCCAACGGACCGACGGACTGGCAGGAAGAATATGGCGAACTGAGCGAGCGGTCGCGGCGCATAAAGCGCGCGGAGGCAGCAGAGTGAACAGCCTAGATCGCCTGATCTACATGGCCAATCAGATCGCCCGCAATCTCGCCAGCCACGCCAACCCACCCGCCGCAGTTGCCGATCATATCGCCAGCTTCTGGGATCCGCGGATGCGCGCCATTATCTTCGGCCATATCCGATCCGGTGGCGCGGGCCTGGACCCGATTGCCGCCGATGCACTGGCCGCCCTGGCACGGCGCGGCCCGCCCGATCACCAGACTGGGTCGACGCGGTTCAACAGGGTGGACGAAGGCGGCGGGTCCGACGCCGGATGAACGGCGCGGGGACGGAGCGGTTTTGGGAGCAGGCGTCCGCGGGCGAAAGGCGCGCGGTCGAACGTGCACTGGCGGTCGAGGAGCCGTGCGCGGTGGAAGTGAACGGCCTTGGCTATGCCGTCATGATGCTGACGCCCGCCGATCTCACAGATTTCGCCTATGGCTTTTGCCTGTCGGAGCGGCTGATCGATCGAGGCGACGATTTGATTGGCGTCGAAGAGCATCGGACGAAGCAAGGAATCCTGCTCAGGATCAACACCGCGCCGGGTATGCGCCACCGCGTGGCCGATCGGGTCCGCCACCGTATTTCAGATAGCTCCTGCGGCCTGTGCGGCATCGAGAACCTCGAACAGGCGCTGCGCCCGCTGCCATCTGTTGCCCGGCAGACTCGACTCGAGCCAGCCGCCATCTTCACGGCGCTCGGGGAGATGCGCGCGCTTCAGCCTTTGAATGGCGCGACGGGCGCGGTCCACGCGGCAATGGCCTGCAGTGTGGGTGGCGCCATTCTGACCGCGCGCGAGGACATTGGTCGGCACAATGCGTTCGACAAGCTGATCGGAGCCATGCTCCGCAGCGGCACGGCCTGGGACGACGGCTTCGCGCTGCTCTCGTCGCGCTGTTCCTACGAACTGGTCGAGAAAGCCGCTCTTGCCGGCTGCCCCACTCTCGTCACCGTCTCTGCCGCGACGACGCTGGCAGTGCGGCGCGCGGCCGAAGCTGGCCTGGAGTTGATCTCGCTCGCCAGGCAGAACTCTTTCCTGACGCCGCCGCGCTAAGGAGTCGCTGGAGCGGGTAGCGGGAATCGAACCCGCGCGTTCAGCATGGGAAGCTGACAGGCTACCATTACATCATACCCGCGGCGCCGGCGGCTCTCTTAGCTGCCGCCATGATGCCGGGCAAGCCGGAGGGCCGACGAGCCCGGTCTTGAAGATAATCCGATTCGATGCCCGATATCCACGTAATCCACAGGCGCCTGTGGGTTGCCGCGACTCGGAAGCCATGAGACCTTCCACTTGCGCTTCGGAGCGACCGACCGGAAACGGGGAGAAGCTTCGGACGCCGCCCGATCCGCGGACGTCCCTCGGGACCAAGCGAGTGACAGGCGGGGCGAGCGAGGAAGGTGAGACGACAGGCGGCGCAAGCCAAGTGTCACTCCCAGTTTCCAAACCGTCCGGCAGGACCTGAGCCTTCGGGCAAAGGAAATGCGAAAGGGCCGTGGAACGGAGCAGCAATGCTTCGCCAGCCGGTTCGAGCAGGGGAGCGCCGGTGCAGCGATGCGCGGGCGAGACCCGAGAGGAGGCACCTGGCCGCAAGGCGAAGGACTTCCGATCCGCCCAGTCTGAAGCCACCCTTCGGGGCAGCGCGGCGGGCCGGGAAAGTGGGGGCTGATGGCAACATCAGCCCCCATTATCGTTTTGAAGCGCGCAAGGCCTCGCACGCCGCTCACACCCGGTCACATGCGGCGGTGAGTTTGTGCCCCAGATCCGGCAGCTCACCGACTTGCGCTGACCGGCCTGACGCCGCAGGAGTTTGGTCAGGCTCGGCAAGCGGGGGGCAGGTCCATCATGTATCAGCTCCTTTCCGGCCTTTCGGTGATCGAAGCTTCGTCATTCGTCGCCTCTCCGACTGCTGGGCTTTATTGCGCCCAGTTCGGAGCCGACGTGATCCGGGTGGACCAGATCGGCGGCGGGCCTGACTTTCGCCGCTGGCCCGTCACGGCGGGCGCTGACTCGCTCTATTGGGAAAATCTCAATCGGGGAAAGAAATCGGTCGCGCTCGATCTCGGCCGTCCCGAAGGGCGCGCATTGTTGCAGGAACTGGTGCGCACGACGGGACAATTCATCACCAATTTTCCTGCGGACGGGTTCCTCGCACACGAAACGCTGGCGGAGCAGTGCGCCGGCCTGGTGACGGTGCGCGTGATGGGTTGGCCGGACGGTGCGCCCGCGCTCGACTATACGGTTAACAATGCGGTCGGCTATCCCATGATGACCGGGACCGGACCCGAGCCGGTCAACCATGTGCTGCCCGCGTGGGACCTGCTGTCCGGCGCCTATGCCGCGTTCGCATTGCTCGCGGCCGTGCGGCGCCGGGAAGGGACCGGCCAGGGCTGCGAAGTGCGGGTGCCGCTTTCCGACGTTGCCATCGGCACGGTCGCGAACCTGGGGGGCATCGCGGAGATGCTTTACACGGGCGAGAACCGGCCGCGGCTGGGCAATACGGTCTATGGCCTGTTCGGGCGCGACTTCGTCACGGCGGACGGCGTGCGGACGATGATCGTGGTCGTGACGCCGCGGCAATGGTCGAACCTCGTCACGGCGCTTGGGCTGGGCAGCGCCATTGCCGCTCTCGAGCAAGCGCGCGGCGTGAGCTTTGCGACCGATGACGGCCTGCGCTTCGATCATCGCGAAGCACTTTTTCCGCTGTTCGAGACTGAGATCGCCGGGCGCACTCATGCGGAGCTCGCAACTGCCTTGGACGCGGGCGGGATCGTCCATTCGCGTTATCGCACGATGCAGGACGCCGCGCGCGACCCAAGTCTCGTCGCCGACAACCCGATCTTCGTTCCCAAATCCCGAAATCCGAGCGGCTTTGACTATCCGGCTGCCGGGTCATTCGGCACAGTGCCGCAGCTGGAGCGCGGCACGCCCGGCGGGGCGCCGCGCAACGGCCAGCACAGCGAGGAGGTGCTGAGCGAGCGTCTCAAGCTTTCTTCCGGTGAGATTGCCCGGCTGATCGATGCGGGTATCCTGGGCATCGACGAGCCATGAGCATCGAACTCGAACGCTGGCTCCAAGCCGCCCGGGCCTATCGCGAACAAGCGCGGGCCGTGCTGGCCCGGCGGCTGGCGGAGCGGCACATCGATGCCGAGCAGCGCGCGGCGCATGGCTTCGCCTGGGTCGCGACCAGCGTCGCCGCGCTGGAGGCTTTGCAGGGATGGCTCGGCGAAAACGGAAGCGCCAACACCACCGACGGGCTCGTAGCGCAGCTCGGCTTTGCCGAGACGGTCGCGCAGTTGGTGGGCGGCTTGCCAATGGGGCAGAATGAGCTCTTCCGTCCCGCCGACCTGGGCCTGAAGGCCGCCGCGGGCGCCTTGGCGGAAGCCTGCGCCGATTTGCTCAATCAGGACTTCGCGCCTGTGCGCAAGGAACTGGCAGAGCGGCTCGCTTCGGGCGAATGGCCGAGCGAGAGCCTGCACGATCCCGAACTGGACGCGATCCGCGATCAGTATCGCCGCTTCACCGAAGCCGAGATCCTGCCGCACGCGCACCGTTGGCACCTCGGCAATGATTTGGTGCCGGACGAGACGGTGGCGCGCATGGCCGAGCTGGGTACGTTCGGCGTCTGCATTCCCGCTGACTATGGCGGGCTCGGCCTTTCCAAGCTCGTCATGTGCATCGTCACCGAGGAATTGTCGCGCGGCTGGATCGGCGCGGGATCGCTCGGCACCCGCTCGGAGATTGCCGGCGAGCTGATCGCAACGGGCGGCACGCCGGAGCAAAAAACCTATTGGCTGCCGAAGATCGCCAGTGGCGAAGTGCTGCCGACTGCCGTGTTCACCGAACCGGATGTGGGCTCCGACTTGGGGGCGCTTCAGACCCGCGCGCGCTGCGACGGGCAGCATTGGGTGATCGATGGCGCGAAGAACTGGATCACGCATGCCAGCCGCTCCGACCTGATGACGCTGCTGGCGCGCACGCTGCCGGACGCGAAGGGCTATGCCGGCCTGTCGATGCTGCTGGTGCGCAAGGCGCGCGGGACCGAGGCCGATCCCTTTCCAGCTGAGGGGATGAGCGGCAGCGAGATCCAAGTGCTCGGCTATCGCGGCATGCGCGAATATGCGCTGCAGTTCGACGGGATGAGGACGCCCCGTGACGCGCTGCTGGGCGGAGAGGAAGGGCAGGGCTTCAAGCAGCTGATGCGGACGTTCGAGGGGGCGCGCATCCAGACCGCCGCACGCGCGGTCGGCGTCGCCAGGCGCGCGCTTGAACTGGGGCTCGACTATGCTCTGACCCGGAAACAATTCGGCCGCCCGATCATCCAGTTCCCGCGCGTGTCCGACAAGATCGCGATGAGTCTGATCGACTTCGTGCTCTCCCGAGAACTCAGCTACGCCGCCGCCCGTGCGAAGGATTCGGGCAAGCGCTGCGACATCGAGGCGGGCATGGCCAAGCTTTTCGCCGCACGTGCCGCCTGGTCCAATGCGGATGCTGCGCTGCAGATCCATGGCGGTAATGGCTATGCGCTGGAGTATGAGATTAGCCGCGTGCTGTGCGACGCCCGCATCCTCAACATCTTCGAGGGCGCCGCCGAAATCCAGGCGCAGGTGATCGCCCGCGGCCTGCTCGGCGCGCGCAACTGATGGGCCCGTGGGACGCCTGGATCGGACGCACCGAAAGGCGTTTTGATCAGGTCGATGCTGCCCGGCTCGCTAAGTGGCTTGCGACGTTCGACCGCGATCCGCCCGCCGACGGGACGGCGCCACAGGGTTTTCACTGGTGCCTCTGCACGCCCGACGAGCCGACCGCGATGCTGGGACCCGACGGGCATCCGCGCCGCGACGGCGACGAGGCGAACTTCCTGCCGCCCGTGCCCCTGCCCCGCCGGATGTGGGCGTCGAGCGCCGTCGAGTTTCATCATCCGCTGCGCGTGGGCGACCGGATCGAGCGCCACTCACGGGTAGCTTCGATCGCGGCGAAGCAGGGCGGCTCAGGCGATCTCGTCTTCGTAGAGGTCGAGCATAAGGTCAGGACGGAGACCGCCTTGTCCGTCCGTGAGCGGCAGAGCATCGTCTACCGCTCACCTGCCTCGGCGGAGAGGCCTCCCACCAAGTCCGCCCCAACGTCGCTTCCATCGGCGCAGCGCGTCGTTCGCCCATCCGAAGCGCTGCTCTTCCGCTACTCGGCGCTGACGTTCAACAGCCACCGGATCCACTACGACGTTCCCTATACGACAGACGAGGAAGGCTATGCCGGGCTCGTGGTTCAAGGACCACTCACGGCCACGCTGCTGCTCGATCTGGCGCGGCGGGAGTTTGGCGACCAGGCGCTGACGCGCTTTTCCTTCCGCGGCATGTCGCCGGCCATTGCCGGTGATGCGCTTTCTTTGACGCTCACCCGTGCAGACGATGAAGTAACGTTTGCCGCCGCGGGGCCGGACGGCAGGCTGGTGATGAGCGCGACGGGAACGTTGGTGCCGCGCGGGGGAAGCCGAGCCTAATCGAAACGGACCACCTCAGCGGATCCTGGTGCATCGTCTTGCTGGCTCGACGGCGCCTGCTCTTCCGCGACCAAGGGCGGAGGGTCGCCGGCGAGTGCGGCCCTAAACTTCTCAAGGTCGAGCGCTCCCTCCCACCGCGCGACGACGATGGTTGCGACTGCGTTGCCGATAAAGTTGGTGACCGCCCGGCATTCCGACATGAAGCGGTCGACCCCCAGGATCAGCGCCATGCCCGCTACCGGCACACTGGGCACGACCGAAAGCGTGGCGGCGAGGGTGATGAAGCCAGCGCCGGTCACTCCGGCCGCGCCCTTCGAGCTCAGCATAGCCACCCCCAGCAGCAGCGCCTGCTCCCCGAAACTCAACTCGATGCCGAGCGACTGGGCGATGAACAGGGTCGCGAGCGACATGTAGATGTTGGTGCCATCGAGGTTGAAGCTGTAGCCGGTCGGAACGACGATCCCGACAACCGATGCATCCGCCCCCGCCCGCTCCATCTTGTCGATCAGACTGGGCAGCGCCGCTTCGGACGAAGAGGTGCCGAGCACCAGCAGCAGTTCCGCTTTCAGATACCGGATCAATCTGAAGATCGAGAATTCCGCGGCCCAGGAGATCGCGCCGAGCACCAGCAGGATAAACGCGAGCGACGTGGTGTAGAAGGTCGCCACCAGAGTGATCAGGTTGAGGATCGATGCGATCCCATATTGCCCGATGGTGAAGGCAAAGGCGCCGAACGCGCCGATGGGCGCCGCCCGCATGAAGATCGACACCAAAGTGAAGAAGGCGTCGGTGATTGCATTGAGCGCAGCCATGGCCGGCGCCGCCCGCTCTCCGATCAGCGCCAGCGACAGGCCAAGTGGGATGGCGATGAACAGCACCTGGAGGATGTTGCCGGAGGCAAAGGCGCCGACGAAGCTTTCGGGGATGACGTCCATCAGAAAGCCGACCAGCGTCAGGTCATGCGACTTGGCGGCATAACCCGAGACCGCTGCGGCATCGAGCGTCGCCGGGTCCACACCCATGCCGGCGCCGGGTTGCACCACATTGCCGATGATCAGGCCCCAGAGCAGCGCGACGGTCGAAACGACGAGAAAATAGGTCAGCGCCTTGGCCGCGACCGAACCGACCTTGGCGAGGTTGTGCATCTTGCCGATGCCGGTGGTGATAGTGAGGAAGATGACCGGCGCGATGATCATCTTCACTAGTTTGATGAAGGCGTCGCCCAGAGGTTTCAGCGCCACGCCCGTTTCGGGCCAGACATGGCCGACTACGGCGCCCGCGGCGATGGCCACCAGCACCTGGAAATAGAGCTGGGTCCAGATGGGCTTGGGCGGCTGAGGCGTCTTGTCGCTGTGGCTGCGCGTGGTCAGCACGGGCTGCCAGCGAGCGGTTCTGAAAAGCCGTTCATCATCTGCTTTTCCACCGCACAGGTGAAAATGCCAAGCCTCGATCCGTCAAGACGGTGAGCTGGGCAAGATCATGCAATTTGCGGTGCTGTCAGTCTAATGCAAACAGGTCTCCGTTGCGCGCAGCTCTGAATTTGCGTGCCAGAACTCAGCTCATAACGCTGCGCCACTCGGCCAGGGCGGCGGAGCGGCGTTCCTTGTAGGTCTGTCGTCGGTGAGGTGTCGCTCCTGACGGTGCGGCTCTGGTGGACCAGACTTGGTCCGCGGTTCGCGAGCGAGATCAGGAAGCAGCACACCTCGCGGATGCGCGGCTTTAGCCAATGGCGGTGACACCCGGACGAGGTATACGTGAAGATCGAGGTCGGCAATGCCAAGTGACAGGAGATCGGTCGATGGGAGAACAACCGGGCCGAGGACTCCGTCTCATGGCAGATGTCGATGCGCGCTCGTGCAGCAGGTCTTTCAGAGCCCGATTGGCCTATCTGCGCCTAGATCTGAACCAACTCGCAGATGCGACCGACACCGTCGAGCACGCATTGCCAACAGCATAGGTACGCAGGTCTCGCGTTCGACAGCCACGCCCATTCGCGTGCTGACAGCAGCGAAGGAGCGGTCACGGGAGGGGGCCGAGCGAAGTCCGACGCGGCGTCATATGCGCGGCCTTCCAGATCGCTTGCAACCTGCCTCTATCATTGCCGGGCGGACCAGCCGCTCCCTCGTGGGGTTTACCTCAGCTTACTATCATGAACCGTCAGGTCTCTCCTCCGAACTGGCGGCGGGAGCCATAACTGTAAAGCTGATCGTTGTGCCCGAACTGCTGGTCTCGTCCAGCCAGATGCGGCCGCCATGATATTCAACGATGGTCCGGGAGATCGAAAGGCCCATGCCGAGACCCGTCTCTTTCGTTGAGCTGAACGGTGAGAAAATTTCGCTGGGTCGGCTCACGCCGGGTCCGTTGTCAGTCACATCAATCCTGACGAACTGATCATCCATTCGTCGGGCTTGAACATGCACACTAGGATTGTCGCATGCCGATGTTGCCTCGCAACCGTTCCTGATCAAGTTGATCAGCACCTGCTGAACCTGAACACGATCTCCCCAAAGCAACTGCGCGCCTTCATCAACTTGGACGTCCACTAGCCCCTCCGAGCACGCGCCCGTCCCTACAAGTGAGTCAATGCTCTCCCGGAGAAGACGCGGCAGCTCGATTTGATCTCGCTCGCGCCTCCCCGAGAACATCATATCTTTGACACGGTGAATGATACTTCCAGCGCTACGAATTTTCTGATTTGCGTCTGCAATGGCCCCTCCCGCCATTTCGAGCCGGTCCCTGTGATGGCTCACAAGGAGCCTTTCAGCGCCAGAGAGAAACATAGATGCCGCGGTGAGCGGTTGACTTAGTTCGTGGGCCAAAGTCGACGCCATGGTATTCATCGCGTCCACTCGTGAGAGGTGATTTACCTGCTCCTGGAGCAAGGCGACCAGCCTATCGGCCGTCACGTCCTGATCTGTTCCCACCAACGAGGTCACTACCCCGCTCTCAGATCGGATCGGGATGACATTGATCTGGCGGTCTGAGACCGAGCCGCTGGGTAGGTAAGCTTTGAGCTCGAAAGCCTGCGGCTCGCCGGTCGAGCGCGCATCTGCGACTGCCTTCGTTAAGGTCGCTCTCCCGTCGTCATCGAGGTAAGCGAGGAGGTCGTCGAGATGGAGCCGGTCGGAAGCCCCATCCCGCTCGTACATGGCGCAAAGTTCGTCAGACCAGATGATTGATCCTGTTCGTAGGTCCCACCCCCAGTCTCCAATCTTAGCGATCCGTTGCGCTTCGCGGAGTCGCGCGTTGGCGGCCGCCAGTGCTCGGGAGTGAAAGTTTCGTCGACGGATGCTCTCGATGATGAGCGCGACGATTAGCAGAGCGGCCAGCGTGACGAGCCCCATGGCCGCTTGATTGACGCGGGATCGCTGAGCGACTGGCTTCAAGGCCGCCTCCTTTGAGGCGCCCGCCGTCACGAAGATCGGGTAGTTCGCCAGCCGCCTGTGGCTGAAATAGCGAACGTGCCCGTCCAAGGAACTGGGTCCCACGTAGCTGCCGTTGGGACTGCGCTGCTGCATTTGCATCACGAGCCGTCCGCGAAGGTCCTCGCCGAAGCTCACGCGATTACCCTCTCGCCGCACTCTCGTAATGCCGTCGAGCCCGATCACAGAAATTAGGTCGGTCGGCTCAAAGCGTATCGAAGTCACGAAGTTGCTGAGGTCGCCAGGTCGTATCTGAACGGCAACGAATCCGAGGGTTTGACCGCCCTTATCAAGAACCCGCCGCGTCAGATGGATGAAGGTGTCGCTCAACACGCGGGACTCAATCGGAGGGCCGATGACTAGCTCGGGTCCGGGGTGCCGTTTTTGGAGAACGAACGCCGGGCTTTGGCTGACATTGACCGGCTGCGCCGCCCGCACTTCGCTCGTCGCCAGAAGATCCCCCTCTGGGCTGACTACGGTTAGAACACTGTAAGTGCCGCTGCCGGTGATCGGGTCCCGGATCAGGCGCGGGACGATGGGCTTGCGTGTTGGCCACGCTGGACGAGAGCGCAGATATTGATCTGCGAGATACCGAGTGACAAGATCCGCACCCTCAAAAGTGCGCGCGACATATTGCTCGAGAGCGATGACTCGATCTTGCGTCTGGAGCAGCGCTGCCTCGGTCGCAAGGCTTCGTTCCCGTTTCGACTGCTCGTAAACCGCAATCCAGCCGGTCATCAGCAACAGCGCCGTCGACGCAATGATGAGAGCATAGACTACCCACTGCGGCGGCGTCGTCGTCGGTCGCAAGTCATTCAGCCAGCGCCATCTAGAGTGCGGCACCGGTTCGGGCGAGTTAGTCTCCACCTCGTCGCCTATATACCGCCTCACAGACGGCGGCAGCAGATTCTAGGGCTCGATCTTCGGCAACGGGCGGCGGCGCGAGCAGCAGCCGCGGCGATGAAGATGAGGATGACAGGGCATCACCGGCCTGGAATACCTGAGCATGTCCACAGCATTCCGGCGTTCTGGACCGTTGTAACGTCAGCGCAGCGCACGCCCTCTCTGCAACCGAAGCAGCCTTGAAGGTTTGAGCTACCTGCGTCACCAACGAGAGCTGATTGAACATGAAAAATGCATTTGCGCTGTTGGTTGCGGCGTTCACTCCCTGTGCGGCTTGGGCGCAGAGCGATAATCTCCCTAAGGCTGCGAAGGCCTCAGTAGAAGCACCCAGCACGGCCTTCACGGCGCGCAGAACCCGCCAGATGCTGGATGCGCAGATCCTGCTCGACCGCACCAGTTTTTCTCCTGGTGTGATCGACGGACTCGGCGGTGCGAACGTCTCGCATGCTGTGCGTGCCTTCCGGCAGGCGCATGGCCTGCCTGCGGGTGATCGCGTCGATGATCAACTTCTTACGAAGCTGCGGGAGGTCAGTCCGGGACCTGTCCTCGTGAAGCACACGGTGACGGAAGCCGATCTCAACCGGCCATATGTCCCGTCGATCCCGAAGGACTTCGCTGAACAAGCAAAGCTGGAGCACCTCGGATATACCAGCGCTTCGGAGGCATTGGCCGAGCGTTTTCATGTGTCCGAGGAACTGCTCCGCGCGCTCAATCCCGGAGTGGAGCTCGACAAGGCTGGCGCGGAAGTTCTTGTGCCAGCCTCCCGTACTGGCAAGTTCGGTGGCGAAATCGCTCGTATCGAAGTGGACAAGAAGGCGTCCGCAGTCCGGGTCTTCGGCACGGATAAGAAGCTACTCGCCGTATATCCCGCCACCATCGGCAGCGCGGACATGCCCTCACCGGAAGGTTCGATGCAGGTTGAGTCGGTGGCTACTGAGGCTGTCTATTATTTCGATCCTCAGAAGCTCAAGTTCGGTCCCGACAAAAAGCTGCAGATTGCCGCTGGTCCGAACAACCCTGTCGGCGGCGTATGGATCGACCTGTCCAAGGACGGGTACGGAATTCACGGCGCTCCAGAGCCGGGGCTGATCAGGAAGACCTCCAGCCATGGCTGTGTACGCCTAACTAACTGGGATGCACATGAGTTGGCGCGGGCAGTGAAGCCCGGCGTTCAGGTGGAGTTTATCGGCTGAGGAGCCTTCGAAGCGAGCGATCCAGAAAATCTGGATCCTTAGTGATTTGAGGATGTTGACCCTTCAAGCGCCGTTCTCGGCTGCACGAAGCTGGAGAGTTGCCATGATTGGACTCCGTATCAAGTCATTCGCCTTTGCCGCTGTGGCCGGCCTTACCCTCAGCGCCTGTGTTACTGACGGGGGCTATGGTGGCTTTGGCGGGGTCTCCCTCGGCTATGGCGGCGGCTACTACGGAGATCCGTATTACGGCGCAGGGTACGCCTCCTATGGGTCGGGCTGGTATGACGACTTCTACTATCCTGGCAGCGGTGCCTACGTTTACGACCGCCGCGGTGCTCGCCATGCCTGGAACGACAATCAACGCCGTTATTGGGAGGGTCGTACCTATACCCTCCGCGATCGTGAAGATCGGCAGGATTTCCGGGAGTTCCGCCGTGAGGGTCGTCAAGACCTGCGTGCGTTCCGCACCGAGCGTCGCGAGGACCGAGACGCTCTGCGCAGCGGCAGTGTGACGCAGGAGCAGTTCCGGGCAGACCGCCAAGCCGACCGCCAGGCCTTTAGACAGGACCGTCGTACAGACCGACGCGAGTTCCGGCAGGATCTGAGAGAGGATCGCCCCGGCAGAGCGTTCGACGCACAGCGCCAGGAGCGGAGGGCATTCCGCGCCGAACGCCGAGCGAACCGCCAGCCGCGCTAGGTGCCCATCTAGGCGCGATCATCCAGAGCAGGATTTAGCGCCGATTTCGGAAGCCCCCCCGGCGCCCTCTCGACCAGCGGCTCGCGTCAGGCACGCCGTCTTCTGGCCGGGCGGTCAGTTATTGGAGATCTCGACGCCCTGAAGACCAGCTCGCCAAAGCTGAAGCAATTCGCTGCTTTTAATGAACCACCCCAATCAATGCCCGCCTTCAACCCACCCTATGCCGGCTTCCAAAAACGCCTCGGCCAATGCCGCTTCGAGTTCGAGCGATTCCCACCCTTTCATCGGGTTCAGATGATCGACAAGGACGGGAAGCAGCCGAACCCCGAAACGCCGGACGGCACTGCTCGCCTTGTATCCTGACTTATGCTGGTCGAAGCGCCAGTCCGGGTCTCGCGCGGTTTGTCCGACATAGAGCCCCCAGGGGCCCTCCCTCGCCCGATCGTGCAGCAGGACGACGTAGACATTGTGGTGAGCGCTGCGCTCGCGCGCGGTCGTCGCGCGGAAGCTCTTTGCCACCCGCTCTGCTCTGGCCATCCAGTCCGGACCGGTCATGTTGTGGCGTCTTCCCTGTTTATTGCCATGCCTGCTTGACCTCTCCGGCCAGGCCGCTGACTGCGCCTGCGCATGATCGAAGATCGTCCTCCACATCCAGGTATGGGCCGTGGCGAGTTCGTGGCCTTTGTCGCGGCACTGATGGGGGTGAACGCCTTGGGCGTCGATCTGATGCTGCCGGCACTTCCGCAGATCGGCGCCGAACTGGGCGCGCCGAGCAACAATGCGCGCCAGTGGGTCGTCACTGCCTATGTCTTCGGCTTCGGACTGGGACAACTGGTCTATGGCCCGCTGGCGGATCGCTACGGCCGGCGGCCGGTGATCGTGCTGAGCCTGATCGGTTTCGTCGGGGCCAGCCTGTTCGCGGCGACCGCCGCGACGTTCGCCGCCATGATCGCCGCCCGCGTTCTCCAAGGCGTGATGTCGGCTTCATCCCGCGTCCTTGCAGTAGCGATCATCCGGGACAGCTATTCCGGCCGGAGGATGGCGCGGATCACGTCCCTCGCGCAAATGATTTTCTTCCTGGTGCCGATCCTTGCCCCCACGGTTGGCCAGGCGCTGCTCGCGGTGGGGCCGTGGCGCTTCATCTTCTACGTCCTTGGCGGCTTTGCTGCCTTCGTGCTCGCCTGGGCCGCCTTCCGCTTGCCCGAGACGCTCGCACCCGCCGATCGCCGGCCCATCTCTGTCCAGTCCCTCGCCGAAGCCTATCGGCTGACGCTGACCAACCGCTACTCGCTCGGCTATGCGCTGGCGGCGTCCCTCACCTTTGGCGGCATCATCGCCTTTGTCTCTACCTCGCAGCAGGTATTTGCAGACACGTTCGATGCGGGAGAACGGTTCACCTTGCTATTCGGCATCTGCGCCTTCTTCATGGGATGCGCGTCGTTCCTGAACAGCCGCCTCGTGGAGCGACTAGGGACACGGGCGATATCGCAAGCGGGCCTGATCGCGCTCATCGTCCTGTCGGTGCTGCACGTCGCCTTGGACCTGGCCGAACTGGAGACGCTGTGGACCTATGTGGCTTTCCAGGCGCTCAGCATGACCTGCATTGGCCTGTGCGGCGCCAATTTCGGCGCCATGGCCATGCAGCCAGTGGGCCATATCGCCGGCACCGCTTCTTCGATCCAAGGCTTCATCACTGCATTGGGCGCGGTGCTGGTGGCCTCGGCGATTGGCCAAGCCTTTGATGGGACCACCTTGCCGCTCGCACTGGGCTACCTGGGCATAGGCGTGGCAGCGTTTATAATCGTCTTAGTGGTCGAAGGAGGAAAGCTGTTCCAGGCCCGAATGGCGTGAACCTTCGTACAAGGGAGCAGCAGCCTATGTCGTCTTCAATGAGCAGACTCCTGCTCGCATCTGCCTTGCTTATGGCAGCGCCCGCGACGGCACAGGCTGACGCCGAGCAGCTCACGCCGTCGGTGCCGCCGATACTCTCGCTGCGCGACCAGGCGGTTCTGCGGGACCGCTGGACCGGCGAGCGGCTCGACACGATCGTACCTACACTGATGCGTGAGCAGGGGATCGACATGTGGGTGCTGATCGCGCGCGAATATCTGGAGGATCCAGTGCTCGCGACCATGCTCGACGCGCGCAGCATGCATGCGCGGCGGCGCACCATCCTGCTCTTCTACGATCCAGGCGAGGGCAAGCCGGTCGAGCGGCTGACGGTCAGCCGCTACGGCGTCGGCAACCTGTTCCAGCCTGCCTGGACGCCCGAGATGCAGCTGGATCAGTGGAAGCGCCTCGCTGAACTCATCACCGAGCGGAATCCGAAGAAGATCGGGGTCAACATCTCCGCGGCGACCGCCTTCGGCGACGGTCTGACGCACAGCCAATATGAATCCTTCGCCGCTGCTCTCTCCGACGAGTTGCGTACGCGGATCGTGCCCGCCGAGGAGTTGGCAGTCGGCTGGCTCGAGACCCGCACGCCCGCGGAAAAGGCCCGCTATCCCCAGATCGTGCGGATCGCCCACGCCATCATCGGCGAAGGCTTCTCGAACAGGGTCATCAAGCCGGGCGTGACCACCGCGCATGATCTGGGGTGGTGGTTCCGGGAGCGGATCGCCGAGCTGAAGCTTGCCACATGGTTCCATCCTTCCGTAGCCATCTTCCGGCAAGGTTCCGATCAGGAACTCAGCGGTAGCGAGGTGATCCGTCCGGGAGACATGCTCTGGGTCGATCTCGGAATCATGTATCTTGGCCTCGCGACCGACACCCAGCATCTTGCCTATGTGCTGAAGCCGGGCGAAACAGATGCACCTGCTGGGTTGAAAGCGGGACTGGCGGCCGCCAATCGCGTGCAGGACGCTGTGACATCCTCCTTTCGCCTCGGGCTGAGCGGCAATGAGATCCTGGCCGAAGCTCGCAGCAAGGCTATCGCGCAAGGCCTCAACCCTAGCATCTATTCGCACCCGATCGGCTATCATGGGCATGGCGCGGGCGCCGCGATTGGCTTCTGGGACGATCAGAATGCGAGCAACCGAGGCATGCACAAGCTGCGGCCGAACACGGCTTGGTCGATCGAGCTCTCGCAAACGCAGGCGGTGCCCGAATGGGGTGGGCAGATGTTGCAGTTCCGGACCGAAGAGGACGCGTTCTTCGATGGCCAGTCCGTGCGCTACCTTGATGGCCGGCAGAGGTCCCTCCACCTGATCAAACCGCGCCCCTGATTGTGTAGCGTCAGGTAGGCTCCACGGCCGCCACCATCCAGAACTTCAGCTTCCGGATCATGCTTCCGAATGGCTGCGATCAAAGCGGCGCATATCTTTTGGCACTTCAAGGAGCTGGAGAGGTGGCGCTGCGTCGTCTCCTCGCTGCGCTCGTGAGCCGTCCGGACGCTGGCGGCGCATGGCTGGCGCCCGATGCAGGAGCCGCGTGCCGAAGGTGGGATGGCGTTCGTTACCGCGCGAGCCCTAGCTGGCACGTTCCCGTCCCCGTCAGACCAGGTCCGCAAGCCGCCGAAGCAATCGGCGCGCACTAAGCGCGAGCTTCAAACAATCGCGTGCTACCCTCGACATGCTGATTTAAGCTGCCTTGAAATGGCATACGTTACAAACCCTGTATCGTACGACCCGCGCGATCCAATCGCCATTGCACGGCCGCTCGAAGTTCTGTTGCCGTTACAGGCCAGCGATCCAGTACATTGGTCGCCGTCGCTAAAGGGATGGGTGATTACCCGATACGACGACGTCAAGTCGGTGCAGATGAACGGTGCAATGTCGGCAGACCGGCTCACGCCGTTTTACGTCAGTCAGTCGGAGGGCGAGCGCGGGCAGCTGCAGGAGCTAGTTCGTTATCTGAACACCTGGGTGGCGTTCCAGGACCCGCCGGACCACACTCGTTTGCGTGCCCTGTTGAACAAGGTCGTTACCCCTGCAGTGATGCGGGAGCTCGATGCGGCGATAGGGCAAATCGCTGACGACCTGCTCGATCGCATCGACGCTCTCGGGCCAGTGCCCTTTGACTTCATCAGTTCTTTCGCCAATCCGCTTCCGGCAAGCGTCATCATGGACCTGCTCGGTGTGCCGCGCGAGGACATGACCCTGCTGCGGGACTGGTCCATGCAATTGCAGCCGTTCCTTGGCAGCGCGTCCATCGCGAAGAACAAATACGAGACTGGGCGCGCCGGAATCACCGGCATGGCCGACTATTTCCGCGCGATGGCCGCAGAACGGGCCCTCCGTCCGCGCGAGGATGTCGTAAGCCACTTCGTCATGCTGCGTGACGCCGAGCAGATCAGCGATGATGAGCTTATCGGCAGCTGCATCTTGTTTCTCTTCGCCGGGCACGAGACCACAACCAATCTCATCGCCAATGGTGTTCGGGCACTGCTTGCGCACCCGGCGGAGCGCGCGCGTCTGGACGCTGCACCCGAGTTGGTGGATTCGGCCGTTGAGGAGATGCTGCGTTACGACGGACCCAGCGGAGCGGTGGTGCGCATCGTCGGTACCGACCACGAGTTGCGCGGCAAACAGCTGCGGGTCGGCGACCGCGTGTTCGCCATGATCCACGCTGCTAATCACGACCCAGAGCAGTTTGACGACCCGGCACGCTTCGACATCACACGCACGCCGAACCGACACTTGACGTTCAACCATGGCAGGCACTTCTGCCTCGGTGCGCCTCTAGCTCGAGCCGAGGCCCGCATTGCAATAGCGCGTCTGACCCGCCGTTTTCCACGATTGGCGATGGCGACCGACCGGCTCGAGCATATGGATACGCTGGTCATGCGTGGGGTTCGGGAGATGCCGATGGTCACAGGGGCGTAATCTTGATTGACGACGCGCACGTCACTCTGTCGGCTATATGGGCCACCCATGCCCGCTTTTCGCCAGACAAGATCGCTGCCATCTGCGGGAAGGATCAGCTCAGCTGGGCCGAGTTCGACGCTGGCACCGCCCGCATTGCCAACCTGCTGCTAGAGGCGGGGGTTGAACGTGGCGAAGCGGTCGCGCTGATCATGACTAACTCGCTCGACATGCTCCAGGTGATGTTCGGGATTGTTCGTGCCGGAGCGTGCATGGTTCCAGTTAGCGCAATGCTGACTGCGACCCAGATCGCGACGATGATCGCCGATAGCAGCGCGGGAATGGTGTTCGCATCGCCTGATTGCCGGCAAATAATCGAAGCCGCCACTCTCCCGTCCGACGTTCGCAAGGTTGCGCTCCGTTTCAAGGGAGATGGCTGGATCGATGGTGATGCGATGCGCGCGGTCGCCTCCTCCAAAGATCCGTCAATTCTGTTAGGCCCTAACGACCCATTCAACATCATATACAGTTCGGGGACGACAGGACTGCCGAAAGGTATCGTTCAAAGCCACCGCGCCCGCACCCACTTTGCCTGGGCGATTGCGCTTGAGCTCGGCATGACTTCTGACACGATCGCGCTCGCTACGACGGCCCTGTATTCCAACGGCACTCAGTTCATGGTGCTGCCACCCCTGCTAGTTGGCGGCACCATCATCATCTTGGACAGCTTCACGCCTGCGAGCTGCCTCGCGGCGATCGAACAGCAGCGGGTCACGCATACTTTCCTGGTGCCGACGCAATGCATCGTCACTCTCGAGGATACGGCATGTGGTCGGCACGATTTGTCGAGCCTGCGCGCTCTACTCTCCGCCGGCTCTCCTCTGCGTGCGGACACCCGAGCTGCCGTTCTCGAGCGGTTGACGCCAAACTTGTATGAGCTTTATGGCTTCAGCGAAGGCTTCGCCACGATGCTAAAGCCCACAGACCGCCCAGGTCGCGCCGGTTCAGTCGGCAAGCCGGTGATCGGCTTCGACATGCGCATCGTGGGCTCCGACGACCGCGAATGCCAGGCTGGCGAAATCGGAGAGATCGCCGGCTATGGTACCGGCATGATGACAGGGTACCACAAGCGACCCGACCTCGACGAAGCGATCGTTTGGCGCGCGCCCGATGGACGAACCTTCCTGCGCAGCGGGGATCTGGGTTTGATCGATCATGAGGGCTTCCTGCACATCAACGACCGCAAGAAAGACATGATCATCTCTGGCGGCTTCAACATCTATCCCGCAGACCTTGAGGCTGTCATCGCTCGGCACCCCGCTGTCCAAGACGTCACCGTGTTCGGGATCCCTCATCCGAAGTGGGGCGAGACGCCAGTCGCGCTCGTTATTCCTCGCTCATCCATCGACCCCACGGAGCTGCTGGCCTTCGCCAATGCGCACCTGGCTCGCACCCAACAGATCGCTGTCATCGAGCTGCGCGAGGCTTTCCCCCGGAACGCACTGGGCAAAGTGTTGAAACGCGAACTGCGCGAGACTTGGGCCGCGTCGCACGCGTGACCGATGCATTTATCATCGGCAGCTATTCGACGGCCTTCGGTAAATTCCCTGATCGCAGCCATAAGGATCTCACTCGCGAGGCGTATCTTGGCGCCCTCGCCGATGCGGGGCTGGAAAACGGCAACAGCATCGGGATGGCCTGGTTTGGCAACTGCGGCATGTGGACCGACGGGCAGGGAGGGATCCGGGGTCAGGTTTGCCTGACGCCGCTCGTGCGCCAAGGGCTATTCCCGGAGCGAGTGCCGGTTATCAACGTCGAAGGTGGCTGTGCTACCGCATCCATGGCTCTGCACGGTGCCTGGAAGGACGTGCTCGCCCAACAGACAGATCTCAGCCTGGCTATCGGGGTTGAGAAGACCTTTACGCCCCATGATCAGGACAAGTCGGTGCGGCTTTTCAATGGAGGCATCGACCAGTACGACCCCGCAGAATGGGCCGACTATTATGCCGCCGCCGGAGAGGCCGCAGGCAAGCCCTTCGAACCGGGCAACACTCGGACCATCTTTATGGACACCTACGCAGTGCAAGCGGCATGGCACATGCGTACCTACGGGACGACCGCGCATCAGATTGCGATCGCTTGTGCCAAGAACCACACCGCGTCGGTCAACAATCCCAAGGCACAATATCGCTTCCCGCTCACCGTGGAAGAGGTTCTTGCGGATCGCGAGGTGAGCTGGCCACTTACTCGCGCAATGTGCGCGCCTATTGGGGATGGGGCAGCCGCTGCCCTGATCTGTTCGCGTGCCTTCCTCGATCGCCAGCCTGCCGCCGTACGGAAGCGCGCAGTCCGCATAGCGGCGAGCGTCCTGACTGGCGGCAAGTACCGTCAGCTCGACGAAGCTGGGCTCTCGGCCGTCGCGGCGCAACGCGCCTATGCCATGGCCGACTTATCCGCCGCGGACATCAACCTTGCCGAAGTGCATGACGCCACCTCCTTCAGTGAACTCTACCAGTCTGAAATGCTGGGCTTCTGTTCACCAGGCCAAGGTGGGCGGCTCGCCGAGAGTGGCGCGACTTCCGTGGGAGGCTCCATTCCGCTGAATCTTTCCGGGGGACTAGTCAGCAAGGGCCATCCGGTCGGCGCGACCGGACTGTCGATGATCGACGAGTTGATGGCCCAACTGCGCGGCGAGGCCGGACCGCGTCAGGTTCCAGGCGCGCGTATCGCCCTTGCCGAGAATGGCGGTGGGGTGATTGGCTTCGATGAGGCCGCCTGCTCGGTCGTCATCTTGCAGCGGCATTGATCGTAGGTCCTGTCCTACAGCAGCTCGGGGGGCGAGCGCGATGATCTGACGTTTATCGATAGCACAGCATTCGAAAGGTGCTCGCACATCCCCCCAGCGGGTACCTAAGATCTTCAATACCGCTGCTTTGGACCTAACTTTCCAGCCGCATCGGACGTTTATGTCACCCACCATCGTCTCGCTGTATCGGCACCAGGCGACGCCCGGCGAAAGTCCGCTTTGGGCGGTTAGCGCTGCAGTCAATCTTGTGGAGCCTATGTCGTGATCGAGCCGGGACTGACCCCGATTTGTCCTGACGATGACCGATATGCTGGTCGCCACGTTGTTCCGCCAATCGAGCTTGCCGGTGCCGCTCCGCATATCGCGACCGCTGCTCTGAGTTGCGCTCGCGGTAGCAGCTCGGGCAACTGACCCCATCCTCATATTCAGGGCTGGCCTTGTCGCCCTGGGATACCGGCATCCGGCAGGCATGGCAGAGCTCATACGTTCCGATAGCTAGACCGTGGGTTACGCTGACCCGCTGATCGAACACGAAACACTCTCCCTCCCACAGGCTCTCTTCGGCTGGGATTTCCTCGAGATATTTGAGGATGCCCCCTTGGAGGTGGTACACATCCGAGATACCCTCTGCCTTCAGCAGTGCCGTGGCCTTCTCGCAGCGTATTCCGCCAGTGCAGAACATCGCAATCTTGCGGCCTTTTTCTCCAACGATAGAAGCGCGCCGCTCCCTGAACCAGGTGGGGAAGTCGCGGAAGCTGTGGGTCTCCGGGTCGATCGCGTTCTTGAAGGTACCCGCTTTCACTTCGTAGCTGTTGCGCGTGTCGATCACGATCGTGTTTGGATCGGCAATCAGAGCATCCCAATCACTCGGCGCGACGTACTCGCCAACGCCATCAGCTGGAGAGGTCGCCGGCTCGCCCATTGTCACGATCTCGGACTTGATCTTCACCTTCGTCCGGTGGAACGGCATCTCGCAAGCGAAGCTGTCCTTGACCAGGATGCCGGCGCAACCCGGCAGTCCCCTGATGTGCTGGACCACTTCCTCTACCGCATCGACGCTTCCAGCGATTGTCCCATTAATCCCTTCGGGCGCCAGGATGAGCGTGCCACGCACGCCGCCCTCCTCGCACGCGAGCTTCAGCCGCTGCTGGATCTCGGGGCAATTGTCGAAGCGCTTAAATTGGTAGAGGCTCGCGACTCTGATCTGTGAGGATGGCTGATGGGAGGGCAATGTCTGCTCCGAAAGTCGATCAAGCATTCACTACTAAGGTCGCGGGGCTCTCGTTCAAGGAACCGAGCACCACGCATTCGACCTGATTCCGCATCAAGGAAGCGTTTTAGGGTTGGCGACGATCCGCCACTTTTGCTCTCCTTCTCCCCTCCTTAGGCGTTGTGTGAAGTGCGCTTCCGGTGGCTATGGTCGGGCTATGGCGAAGAAAAAGCGGATCCTCAGTGCATCTCTTGCCGATGGTTATGTGAAGACGATTGGCCCCACTTCGGTACCGTATACCCATTATTGGAGGATCGTCGCGTGTACCGAAACAGGCCGTACCGAAGTGTTTTGGGGGGTGCTGTCAGTCTAATGCAAACAGGTCTCCGCTGCGCGCAGCTCTGACTTTGGGTGCCAAACCTCAGCTCATGACGCTGCGCCACTCGGCCAGGGCGACCGAGCGTCGTTCCTTGTAAGTCTGCCGATCGGTGAGGTGTCGCTCCTGAGTGAAGTGGTTGTGGACCTGGGCGTGCACAGAGCTGAACTTCTGTAGCGTCTTCATCTGACGGAAGCGCTGCATCACCCGCTCTCGTCGGCGGAAGGGCAGATGTGAGTTCTCCGCTCGGTTGTTCTCCCAGCGGCCGATCTCCTGTCGCTCGCCATTACCGATCTCGGTCATTGCCGCAGCGTAGGAGCGCAGCCCGTCGGTGACCACGCGCTCGGGCTTGCCGTAGCGCTTCATCGCCTTGCGGATGAAGGTCAGGGCTGCCTTCTTGTCTCGCGTCTTGGAGGCGTAGCTCTCCAGCACCTCTCCCTCGTGATCGACCGCTCGCCAGAGGTAATGCATCTCGCCGCCGATCTTTACGTAGATCTCGTCCAGGTGCCATCGCCACTGCCTAAAGCCGCGCATGCGCGACGCACGCCGCTTGCGGATCTCGCTCGCGAACAGCGGGCCAAACCTGTTCCACCAGAGCCGCACCGTCTCATGGCAGATGTCGATGCCGCGCTCGTGCAGCAGGTCTTCCACGTTCCTGAGCGACAGCGGGTACTTCACGTACATCATCACCACCAGCCGGATCACCTCGGGTGAGCTGTTGAAGAAGCGGAAGTGGTTGGGGGAAGGGGAGGGCGGCATGCGGCCGGGCTAGCTGCACTTCCTTACGCGGCGCCTAATTTTGCTTTGACAACACCCCCTTAGCTAATCGAGATACTTCTCAGTCACTGCTCCATCTAGATGCCTCAGCCGCACGGTTCTTAGAACATCGAGATCAAACAAGCGCGCGTTGATACCCATCCGATCTTCGGCGCGGGTAATCGGCGACCAATGAGTGACGCACCCACACCTGGCACACCGGCTGAACGCGATCGAGCGTTGTTTCCAAGTGTAAGACTCAAGGGAGCCGGTCACCTGAACATCTGATAAGCTGTAGTACGCCCAAAGCACTCCGTAGCGTCGGCAGATCGAGCATGTGCATTCCGTGATCTCGGATGGGGTTCCGGCGAGCCGAACCTCCACCGACCCACAATGACATGTTACCAAGGGTCCTCTTTCAGCATGACTAATCACGAACTATCTTCCCCTGTGAACTGTCAGCGGGACTAAACCTCACGTCGCCTGATTTGCGCAGTGGGGGGGGGGCGAACGATCCGAGCGAATGTCCGCACTGGGTGGTTAGCGGACACAGAAACGCCGCCAGCGTTCCCACTGGCGGCGCCCCTGGCCTAGGCGAAGCGGGGTAGCGGCCTAGGCGTAGGTAACCAGCGAGGCACGCCGCTTACGGGCAGCGAAGCCCGCCAAACCAAATCCACCAATCATCATCGCCCAGCTTGCCGGTTCCGGGACGCCGGCTGCAATATAGCCGAAGCCGCCACCGGGCTTGGCGACCAAGGTGCCGCTGGAGCTGGTTAGCATGACCTCGCCGCCCATATCGCTGACCGCGGTAACGCCGCTCAGCTTCGCGGTATTGAAGAAGTCGACGGTGCCGTTCTCGACGTCATCGGCAAACATCCACGCGGCAAGCGTGAAGCTCTGGCCGGCCAGCACTTCGAACTCGACCGTCAGCGGTGTGGGCTCCCACAGACGGCTGCCGCAGCCCCCACCTTCGTTGTCGCAAAGAGCGGCGGAGTCCAGGATCGAGAAATTCCCTTCCAGGTTCAACCTCGTGTTCCGCAGGCCTGGATTGTTGTTATAAGAGATCGGTTGGCTGAGCGGCTGATCTGGTGATCCTGAACGAAAAAAGTCCTTGTAGAAGTAGCTGCCCACCAGGAACCCCTGCGGGTTCTTGTTGACGATCCGGTAGAAGTTCTCGCCCTCATCGTAAGAGACCTGGCTGCGGAAGCCACCCGCCTCTCCGTTCACATTGAAGTAGTTGGACATGTACGCTGCGTCTTCGTCCATGTTCAGTTGCTCAACGCCCTGTGGGTTGACCCGCTGCAGGAACATCTCGCCGTAGTCGCTGCCCGTCCTTAGCGGGACATTTTGGCCGCCCGGCGCCTCGCTGTCTTGGCCGTTAACCGTCCAGCCGCCGCCGCGCATCGCGAACACCTTGAAGTTATATTCCGGCACATCGTCATCGATTGCCGCGAAGTTCGCCGAGCCGTCGATCGTGAAGGTGAAGCTGAGCTTGACCTTGCTGCCAGCCGCGCCGGTGGCGAGATAGCTGTCGAGCCAAGCGGAGCTGTTGGTCTGCTCGCGGCCGTCGGTACCGGCGCTGGCAAAGACCTTGTTCACGCCAAAGTCCGTGAGCACGCGGCCGACGCTGCTGCCGTCATTATAGCTGATCAGCTTGCCCGCGGTGTTGCTGAGGATGTTGGTGTCGACGTGATTGAGTTCTTCGGCATTGATGGAGCTGATGATCTGCTTTTGCGCCTGCGCCTCGGTCGCGAGGGCGGCAAGCAGGACTGTGGACGCGAGCAAACCCGCGCGACGCGATACGAACATGATTAACCCCCTGAACAAGCGACAAAATACGAGTCGCTAACACCTCGTTAGTGATTCCAAGGTGCGGCAACTAGGACGAAACCACCATTAGGCCGATTGGCCTATGCCGCGTTCCGAAATGACACACACCTGCTCATCTGCCGAGTGCCCACTCTTGTTCGAAGCCGTTCGAAACGACTTCGCGACGTCCGTTATGGGTGGTTAGCAAACAAAAGGGCCGTCGCACCGAATGTGCGCTACGGGTGGTTTGCGGACATATCCAGGGCAATAACGTATTTGACGGACCGAGCGAGAACGGCCGCTTACTAAACGTCAAATAAAGAAGGGGATGTTTGATCCGCCTCTGACACATCCGCTCTCGGCACCGTCGCTTGCCCTGCCTCAATGCCGAATCGGCGAGCCAGTTCGGTGTGGGCCACTCGCCCTGCCCGGTCAGATGAACTCAGGGCCAGCAAGAGTGATTGCTGTTGCCGGCGAAGCCAATAATTCTTCATCACTAGCATGTCCCACTACAAGCGGGAGCACATGAGTGTCTCTCTGTCACTGAGCGCTTGTAGCGAGATCAAATGATTAACCTGGTGTAGAGAACTAGGGTTAACAAAACATTGTCGGACGATGAACTTGTGGAGTAATTCAAGAAAGGGTGGTAAGCTCAGGATGGGAACGCCCCGCAGCCTGGATCGATTTGCCCATTCAGGCACATCTCACACGTAGACGCGGAATCGCTATTCCAGCTGGCCGCGCGAGGTGATTTTTATTGCATCGGCAGTTCTACATGGCCAGCTATCGCGTTTACTTCATAGATCCGGTGACAAAACACCATTCTGGTGTGATCGAGTTCGAGGCCGACGACGACCAACACGCCTCGAAGCGGGCTTCAGAAACTCCGTCCTGGATGGATAGAGAGTTATGGAACCTGGAACGCAAAGTAGCGGATTTTCGCCGTCGCGAAGCGTCACATGCTGAGAACGAGCGGCTGCACCGTCAGAATCGATTAAAGCTCGTCAGCCCTCCGGTTGCGGATACTGAAAGTTCACCCGGTCAAAAACTTGTGCCTTTTACTCGGGAACGCTTGGCGGAATTGTCGGCGCCTTCTGGCAGAGCATACGGTCATTACGGCGCCGGTCAGAACGGCCTGAGCAAGCTGGACAGTGATTTGAGCACGCAGTCACGGCAGGCTTTATTCTCTGACCGAGCGGAAAACAGACGTGCAGCACGAACGACTCTGGCCATGGTGCTCGCCCGTCTGACGAGCGCTGGAGGCACCTCGCTATGCCGCGTCAGAAACTTGTCGTCGCTCGGAGCAGGAATAGAAGCGCAGTTTCATCTTCGCCAAGGTGAGAGGCTGACGCTTTGCCTCGCGGGCGAGACACTGCTCGGTTCCGTGGCCTGGTCCGATAACTTGATTGCGGGAGTGCAAGTACCGTCAACCTGCTCTCCTGAGCAATTGATCAACCGCTACTCTGATGCGCCGGAACGCCCACGGCTCGAGCATGAGTATCTCGATGTCCTTAGTGCAGAGATGCTCCAGTCTCTCTCGGTCCCACCGGACGCAGCCAGTGACCACGACCGCGTCAGGCAAAGATTTTTACGCGCCGCTCGCGCCCATCTCAAGTTTGAGGATTGGGCCGTCTACCCTGCTTTAATCCACAAGGCCGGTACACAGATCGCGCGAGACGCGGCCCGGCTCCAGAGAGAAGTGGGAGGTTTAGAGCAGCAGCTCAACCAATATTCACGGCATTGGATGGGAACCGAGATCATCGAGAAATGGGCTGAGTATCGCCGTGAAAGTATCGAACTGATCCAGGTTCTGACTAGCCGCATGCGGCAGGAAGAAGCCCATCTCTACTCACCAGCAGCCGATCTCGGCTCTAGCTGATAATTTCGAGAGGACTTATCGTGCTCCGATCACTGCTCTATATCAGCGAAAGCACCATGGATAGTGCCGAGAGCCCGGCAGAAATCGATCACATAATCCAATCGTCACGACGACATAATACCGCTATGGGGGTTACCGGCGCGCTTATATTCACGGGCGTCCACTTTGCACAGGTGCTCGAAGGGTCAGCTCCAGCGGTCGAAATCCTGATACGACGGATTGCTTCAGACGAGCGTCATACACACTTCGATGTCCTTCAGGATACCGAGATTGACAGGCGCCATTTTCGCACCTGGTCGATGGCGTACTCGGGTCCGTCGAGCTACCTTGCAGCTCATCTCCGCCCCCTTCTGATACGCGGCGAGACATCGCCCGTTCCCGCTGACTCTGCCGACCGATTGATGATGGTCATGTACGAGTTCGCAGCGACCCTCGGCACCGCAGATCGAGTGAGTTGATCCGCAAGCCCGTGCTGATCAGGTGGCGGGGTGGCCGGTTTCGGACAGCCGAACCGCTCAACTGCCGCGGGCAGAGAGCGGCGAATGTCAGTCATGGGTAGTCGTGGGCATCCAACCGATTGCACGTCGAATATCCGCTATTGATCGATGGGCGACCTAGCGCGAATGTCCGATCGGGCTGATTAGCGAACGAACCGAGCACTTCATTTGGGTCTGGGGCAAGTGCCGTCGGAAACGCCCTCTTGTCCTACTGATTAGTCCCTGAGCGCTGTTCAGGAGCCCGCTCAATTCCGATGCGCATTAAACTCATGGCCCGCAATGTTTCGGTGATATCGGTGGGCCGGTCGGGGCGTACGGCACGCAGTCGCCGCTTCCCATTCTTGAGATTCCGCGCAGCGGCGGTCGAGGTAGCGCTCGGGCAAGCGGAAGCCGCCGCCCCGAGCGCCCGGATTGACGTGCGGGACAGTGTTGCCAGAATCCAATGCCCGACAATCGTCTTCCACACACGCCAATGCGCAAACGTTCCTATCTCCGCTGGCCGCGCGGTCGCCGAAGCCATCGCCGACGCGCGCTTCATCGAGCTGGACAGCGCAAACGAAGTGCCGCTCGCCGACGAGGATGCGTGGCGGCAGTATATAGCAACGACACGGTCATTTTTGGAGGACCGGCCACAGCCTCGAGCTTACCTCGCCACGTAACGCGATACGCACGCGGAAAATTGGCCCTCCGCAAGCGTAGGCCGAACGGCCCCGTAGAGATCGGGCGGGGACCTAGCTGAAAGTCCGCTAAGGGTGGTTTCCGGACTTCCATTCAGCTACTCGGCATCCGCGACCGTGGCGGAATGGTAGACGCATCGTAACAACGATCCCGCTCAGCGGGTGCAGGGTTCGACACCTGCCGGTCGCAATGTCCGCAACGGGTGGAAAGCTGACGTTCGGCAGTCTTTGGCTACGGACGGCTGAGTCCATCGACGCCAGTGCCTGTTTCCTTTCCCCTCCCGGGCCACTTCAGCAGACTTGTGCGCCTTTTCCGGGGAGCCGAATCCGATCCAGCTTCGTGACCGTGAATTCGACCGCTCTCCGCCCCCATGCGGACTGAGAGCGCTCCATGCCGAACGCTTGCTTCGCGACTGAGGCTGGATATAGGACAGCGGGGGGCCGGGGAAGCCGTTGCTGGAGAAGCTTTGACATACACAGAGACTAGTCCAGATCTTCAACTGGGCGACTATGCTCGTGACGTGTTGGAAAACATGTCCGAAGCATTCTTTCTTCTCGATCATGAGTTCCGCCTCCTCGACGTAAACAAGGCTGCGCTAAACTTGGATGGCAGGGCCAAGGAGGCACTCCTCGGCCGGACACTTTGGGAGCTTACTCCCGGTCTTGAGGATTTGGAGCTAGGCCAGCAGTTCAAGTCGGTGATGCTCAACCGGCAGACGCAAGTCGCAACCCATCATCAGCAGTGGACTGACGGGCACAGCGCCTGGCTGGAGTCGCGCATTGTTCCCGTACAAGCCGGTGTTGCCGTCTTCTACCGGGACGTCACCGACGAGCTGTCGAAACAGGAAGAGCTGCGGGAAACCAGCCAGCGCCTGGACGCGATCCTCAGCAACACGACCATGGCTGTGTTCCTGATGGATCATCGGCAACAGTGCGTTTACGCGAATGCCGCGGCCGAGAAGCTCACCGGCTACTCGTTCGGCCAGATGCGGGGACGACCCCTGCATGACGTGATCCATAACAAGAAGCCCGACGGATCTCATTATCCTCTCGAAGAATGTCCGATCGACCGGGCCTTTCCCGAACGTGCACAGATGCAAGGGGAGGAGCTTTTCGTCGCCCCTGATGGTAGTTTCTACCCAGTCGCGTTCACAGCAAGCCCGCTCCGCGACCAAGACGGGACTCCTGTGGGTACCGTTATCGAGGCTCGGAACATTGAGCAGGACAAGGCGCGGCAGGCGCAGTTCGATGTGCTCAACCAGACAGGACAAGCTCTCGCCGCTGAGCTCGATCTGGAACGTGTCGTCCAGCTTGTTACCGATGCCGGGGTGCAGCTGAGCGGGGCCAAGTTCGGCGCCTTCTTCTACAACGTGATGGATGAAGCAGGTGAAAGCCTGCTGCTCTATTCCCTCGCGGGTGCGGAGCGAGAGGACTTCGATGGCTTCGGCCACCCTCGCGCGACCGAAGTTTTCGGTCCGACCTTCAGGGGTGAAGGCGTAATCCGCTCCGACGATATCACAGCCGACCCCCGTTACGGGAAAAACTCTCCCCATAAAGGCATGCCGCACGGGCACCTTCCCGTTCGCAGCTACCTCGCTGTGCCGGTAATCTCCCGGTCCGGTGAGGTAATCGGCGGCCTCTTCTTCGCTCACTCCCAGCCTGGCATCTTCAACGAAGAGTCCGAGCGCTTGCTTCTGGGTCTCGCCGGTCAGGCCGCGGTCGCGATCGACAATGCTCGCCTGTTCGAGGCTGCTCAGCGTGCCAAGCAGAATCTGGAACAAAGGGTAGTGGAGCGAACGCGCGAGCTGGAGATTGCGAATGATGCTCTGCGCCAGAGCCAGAAGATGGAGGCGATCGGACAGCTTACCGGTGGCATTGCGCACGACTTCAACAATCTTCTGACGGTTATTCGTGGATCGGCCGACGTTTTAAGGCGCAATGGGCTGACTGAAGAGAAGCGCCGCCGATATGTGGACGCCATCGCAGACACTGCGGATCGTGCCGCACGCCTGACCGGGCAGTTGCTGGCATTCGCCAGGCGGCAGGCGCTGCGCCCGGAAGTCTTCGATGCCGGCTTGCGGATCGCCTCAATAGCCGAGATGCTGAGGAGCGTGCTTGGGTCCCGCACACGCCTCGACATTGATGCCGACTGCCCCGACTGCTTCGTGGAGGCCGATACAGCCCAGTTCGAAACAGCCATCGTGAACATGGCCGTGAACGCACGCGACGCGATGGACGGCGAAGGGGAACTCAAGATTGCCATCAGCCGTGTGCCGGAACACGGAAGCGAGTTCGTCTGCGTCGAGGTTGCGGATACCGGGCACGGTATAGAAGCTGACAAGCTCGACAGGGTCTTCGAACCCTTTTTCACAACGAAGGACGTCGGCAAGGGCACCGGCCTAGGGCTGAGTCAGGTATACGGCTTCACGAAGCAATCTGACGGCGAGATCAGAGTTGAGAGCACCCTCGGTGTCGGCACCACCTTTCGTCTTCTGCTGCCTGCACGTGACGATCGGCCGAAGGTGCTGACGACCAAGGCTGAGCTTGTGGAACCCCGCACCGGTGGTCGGGTGTTGATCGTGGAGGATAATGCTGATGTTCGAGCGTTTGCAGTCGACCTCCTGCGAGATCTCGGCTTCGAGGCTCAGGTGGCGGAGTCTGGACAGGCCGCTCTCGACTTGATCGCTAGCGGTGCTGTGTTCGACGTGGTTTTCAGCGATGTGGTTATGCCCGGCATGAGCGGCATTGAGCTCGCGAAAGCTTTAAGGGAGCGTCTGCCAAAGCTGCCGATCGTTCTCACCAGCGGCTACAGCCATGTGCTGGTGGAGAAAGGTCAGCACGGGTTTCCGCTCTTACACAAGCCATACTCGGCTGAGGCAGTAGCGACAGCGTTGCAAAAGGCTCGAAGTTTCGAGCATATTTGAGCCGTTCAGTCCGTGGTCCATCCCGACCGGCTGCTGAATTCCGAGTTGCGCTAATAGCCTCGGCTCAAGCGCGGATCAGCAAGTTGCGCCCGCTCTGTAAGATTTCTACCCTTGCAGATGGCGCGGTCCGCCATCCTCGTGAGCGTCGGCTAGAGCAGGATACGCTGTCTAGCCCCTCGAAGCTACGTGCCTCCCCAATACTTGAGGAACACAGCTGGACCCGATCCGTTCGGCCCAACGCATGAACAACTTAGCGGCCGCGGCCGAGACCCCCGACCGCCACCCCGATGAAATCGGCGAGATTGCACTCGGACTCGTGGAAGCGAGTGAGAAGACCGATCTAATCTATGTCGCGAGAGATGAGGCACGAGCGACCGGAATAGCTCAGGTGCTCAGCGCAATGGCGCCGGACACCGCCGTTGCGCTATGTCCCGGCAGCGATGCACTGCCGGGAGAGGACATGCCTCCCTCCGCAGCAGATGCAGGTCAGAGAGTTGCAGCCTTGCGCCGCGTGCGAGCTGCGTCGCTCGCGCCGAGCCGAACCCCGATTGTATTGGTCACGACTGCCGAGGCCGCTGCTCGCCTTTATCCTCCACCCCCGTCGTTCGAGACAGCGCCTCCCATCCTGCACCTGGGTGAGCCATGTGATCTGAACGAGCTTGCCGTAAGCCTGGAGGAGATCGGCTATATTCCGGACGATCGCGTGGACGAGCCAGGCGAGATCGCACCGCGCGGGCAGGTTCTGGATGTCTATCCGGCTGACGCGGGGGAGCCTTACCGCATCGAAGTCCAGGATGGCTCGATCTCTTTCATCCGTCCCTACGATCCAGTGTCACAGCTGACGGCTGGCGAATGCCAGTCTTTGGAAGTGGGGCGTGCACAAGAGCCTGAGCTTGGGGCTGGAGTAGCCCTGCTGGCTCACCTGCCATCAGCAGCGCTTGGCTTCGATGGGGGCGCAGACGATCGTCGAAAGCGCTTCCTTCGGCTTGCTGCCGATGCCGGCCGCCGTCGACCGAAACGCGCGCTGCGCGACATCTGCTCTGACGAGGCCTGGAGCGCATCTGCCGCTGAGCATGAGGTGCTCCGGCTTGGCGATGGCATCGGCGAACCGCCGCCTCGGTTCGTGGAGCAACGCAACCCAGCGCGTGCGTTCGTCAACTTCGCACGCAGTGAACTGCAGACCGGTCACAAGCTGGCCCTCTTTGGAACTGCGCGAGATCTACGATTCCTGTCGCGTAGGGTTTTCCGGCTCCTCAAATTAGCTCCGGTGGCAGTAACGGCCTGGCGAGACGTTTGCTCTGCCGAGGCAGGATCCATCCTGTCCCTCGAACTGCCGCTGACGCGAGGCTTCCGCGTCCGTGATATTGTCGCCGTCGCCGCCAGCGACCTGTTGGGAAGCCGAGCGCAACGAGGCGACGAGCAGGCCGGAACGGTTGATTTCGACCAGTTCCGCATCGGCGAGGTCAAGGTGGGCGATCTGGTCGTGCACGAAGATCATGGGATAGCGACGGTCGCCGGCCTGGAGCTTCTACCGACGAGCGAAGACGCGATAGTGCTTCGCTTTGCCGGCGAGGCTCGAAGGCTCGTCCCCGCCACGGACGCTCACCGGCTCTGGCGTTATGGCGCCGAAGAAGGCTCGGTCACGCTGGACAAGCTCGATGGCTCTTCCTGGGCGAAGCGCCGCGAGGAAATTGATCGAACGATTGCCGAGAGCGCCCGCGGGCTTGTTAGCTTGGCTCAGCAACGGCTGAAGGAAACTGCCCCTGTCCTCGAGCCGGACGTAGCGGCTTACGAGCGCTTCGCGGCGTCGTTCCCTTTCAGCGAAACAGTCGATCAGTTCCGAGCGATCGCTGCGGTCCGAGCGAACGTGGCATCGGGCAGGCCGATGGATCGGCTCGTCATTGGCGATGTGGGCTACGGCAAAACTGAAGTCGCGCTCCGTGCCGCGGCTATTGCGGCGTTCGCTGGCAAACAGGTCGTGCTTGCCGCTCCCACCACCGTACTCGTGCGGCAACACCTGGAGACTTTTAGGGAGCGCTTCGAAGAAGCGGAAATTCACGTCGCGGGCCTCTCTCGTCTTTCGACACCTGCTGAGCGGAAGAAGGTCCTTGCGGGCCTGAATGATGGATCAGTGCAGGTGGTGATCGGCACCGGTGCGGTCGCCGGTAAGGGCGTCATGTACAAGGATCTAGGCCTCGTCATTGTCGACGAGGAGCAGAGATTTGGCACGGCCGACAAAGCCAAGTTCCGCAGCCTTGGCGCCAAGCACGTGCTGACGCTCAGCGCGACGCCCATCCCAAGGACATTGCAGCACGCACTCGTCGGCCTGCAGCAGCTCTCGATCATCGCGACACCGCCCGCGCGGCGGCAGCCCATCCGGACGTCTGTCACCTCGTTCGACGAGCAGTTGGTGCGGACGGCATTGCTCCGCGAGCGCAGCCGTCGGGGACAGAGCTTTGTTGTTGTGCCTCGCATTGAGGACATGAGCGGCATGGCCGAAAAGCTGCGCGCGCTGGTACCCGAGCTGGAGATCCGTGAAGCTCATGGCAAAATGGCGGCCGCGGATATTGACGAAGCCATGGTCGGCTTTGCGAGCGGCGACGGTGACGTTCTTCTCGCCACTAACATCATCGAAGCGGGACTGGACGTGCCTCGCGCCAACACGATGATCGTGTGGAAGGCAGATCGCTTTGGCCTGTCGCAATTACACCAGTTGCGTGGGCGGGTAGGCAGGGGCACAAGGCGAGGCCAGATCTATCTCCTTACCGAAGCGGGATCGGAGATCGCTCCGAGAACCATGTCGCGGCTGCAGACGCTGCAAGCCTTTGATCGGCTCGGAGCGGGCTTCGCAATCAGCGCACGGGATCTCGACATGCGTGGTGCCGGCGACCTTCTTGGCGAAGAACAGGCCGGGCATGTGAAGTTGATCGGAGTCGATCTTTATCAGCATCTGCTTGAACAGGCGCTGCGCAGCGTGCGTGGCGAAGCTGTTGAGGACTGGACACCTGAGATCAACATCGGAGTCACCGGGCGCTTCCCCGAGACCTGGATTGCCGATGAGGATATCCGTATCGGCGTCTATGGCCGCTTTGCCCGACTTCGGGACAAGCATGAACTGGACACATTCGAGGACGAGCTCGCCGATCGGTTCGGGGAGCCTCCTGTTGAAGCGCAGAGTCTATTTGGTCGAGCACGCCTGCAGATCATGGCTCGGGCCGCACGCGTGCAAAGGATTGATGCCGGTCCGGCAGCTATCGCCTTTCGCTTTCAGCCCGGAACAGAGCCTTCTTCAAAGCAGGCGCAGCTCGTCAAAAAGAACGATCGATGGCTGCTCGACGGCGACTTTGCTGACGAAACCGTAAGACTGCAGTCCGCCGAGCAGATTTTGAGCGAGCTAATTCCCGACTGATGCAAAAAGCCGCACGGATGGGCCGTTGCCGCGTCATACGCCGCGCGCGGGCAGCCCTGATCAACTTCTGCATGGGTAGTTAGCCGACGTTTGAGAAATCTGAAACCGACTGGTGCAAGGCAATCTTTGATGCCGTTCTTTTCAGTCAGTCGGCGGAGCTCTGCGCCCACCTTTGTGAAGGCAGATGATCAGTGTGCGCCTGCTCGCGGTGATCCCCTCGCCTTGAACGGACTAGCGCCGCAGCGCCAACTACAGCTCCAATGACAACTGCGGATTTGATGAAGAAGCCACGCTTGTTGTGCCGCCACTCCGCACGGGCGCCCATCTCAGCGGGTATGTTCGGGATCTTGCCGCGGCCGAGATCTTCAACGACCCCTTCAACCACGTTGATCCGATCGGCGCCCATCAGCAGCAGCCAATGCAACCAGTTGGACTCGCTCCATCGAAAAGCGACGCGGCGAATGGCGCCGCTTACAGCGTGCGGCGGGGTCGAAGTGCCGAACACTGCGGGCGTACGGATATGCTCGATGGACTGAAGAATTTCGACGTCGCTCTGCTGTTGCGGGGGGCGCTCCCAATCTTTGGTGAGACCCTGATCATTCGAGCGGTCGCGATAGGGATAGGTCGGATCGTTCTCGGCATCGGCGTCGACGCCCCAGCCAATTACCCTCGCTGGATCGATTGGCGCACCAGACGCTGCAATGCGAGTGCGGTCGTCGAGCATGGTCTGTTCCTTAACCATTGGGCAGCAGCACTGGCTTGATGCAGTTGTCCAGCTTGCCGGAGAAGATGTGATAGGCGTCGGAGATGTCCTCAAGCGGCACCCGATGGGTGATGATGCCTTTCGGGTTGATCCGCCCTTCCTTCACGTGCTCGATCAGCTTGGGCACATGCCTCTTCACCGCCGCCTGATTGGCGCGGATCGTCAGGCCCTTGTTCACGATGTTGCCGAGCGGGACCATGTTACCGGTGGGCCCATACACGCCCACGATCGAGACGATGCCGCCCTTCTTGACCGAGTTGATCGCCCAATGAGCGGGGATCGCGTTTCCGGCCTCCCACTTGAGCTTGGTGCCGAAAACCGTTTGCAGAAAGTTGCCCTTAGCATCGCCGCCGACGGCATCGATCGCCACGTCGACGCCTAGGCCATCGGTGGTCTTCTTCATGAACACGACGACATCGTCGAGCTCTTGAAAGTTGTAGACTTCAGCGGGACAGTAGCTGCGGGCGAACTCCAGACGATAGTCGATGTAGTCCAGAACAATGACGCGGCCCGCACCGAACAGCCAGGCAGATCGAGCGGCAAGCAGGCCAACCGGGCCGGCGCCTAAAACGAGCACTGTATCACCCTTCTGGATGCCGCCCATTTCTGCGGCCTGGTATCCGGTCGGCACCACATCGGTAAGGAGAACGGCATCGTCAGGATCCATCCAGTCGGGGATGATAGTGGGTCCGAAATCCGCGTAGGGAACGCGCACATATTGCGCTTGGCCACCATCATATCCGCCGGCAGTGTGCGAATACCCGTAGATGCCGGCCGCGGCCGTCGCCATGGGGTTGGACTCGTGGCAGTTGCCATAGAGCCCCTGCTTGCAGAAGTGGCACTGGCCGCAGGCGATGTTGAATGGGACGAGCACATGATCGCCAACCTTCAGGTTAGTGACCTCAGAGCCGAGCTCCTCGACAATGCCGCAAAATTCGTGGCCGAAAGTCATCCCGACACGCGTATCGGGCACCATGCCATGGTATAGGTGAAGATCTGATCCGCAAATGCAGGAGCGGGTGACGCGGATGATCGCATCCCGAGGATGCTCAATCTTCGGCATCGGCTTTTCTTCAACGCGAACCCGGTAGGGCCCTCTGTAGTTCATTGCGAGCACGCGCCAATCTCCTGCAGGAGAGCGACTAACCTTATGGAACGTCAGAGGTTCCTCGCTAACCGCGAGCCGCCACAACTATCCCACCAAGGTTGATTGAGCTCCATCGATCCAGATCGGCGTTCCTGAAATAAAGCGGCCGCGTTCCGATACCAAAAACAGCGCCAGTTCGGCGACCTCAGCAGCGTCGCCACCCTCTCCATCCGTTAGCGGTATTTTGCCATGAGGATATTCGACCTCCTCCGCGGCTTCTTCAATGTTCCGCTTCTCAGTCTTTGCCTGAATGGCAGTGTCGATCTTGCCGGGGCAGATTACGTTCACCCGGATACGGTGCTTGGCCAGTTCCACCGCTAGCATCTGGCCCATGGTGAGCTGGGCAGCCTTTGTTGCGGAGTAGGCAGTTGCGCCTGCATTGGAGAAGACGCGCGTTCCGTTGATGGAGGATGTGATCAGGATTGCTCCGCACCCTCGTTGCTTCAAATGCGGCACAGCGTGGTGGATGGTCAGATAAGTGCCTCGCAGATTGACGGCGATAGTCTTGTCCCACTCGTCAGGCTGGATCTCGTCGATGGCGCCCACACTCCGTTGATGCCTGCGTTGGCAAAGACGATATCGAGCCCTCCCTGAGCGCTTACCAGCATATCGACGGCCGCCCTGAGGGCTCTATCATCGGAAACATCTGCGACCAGCCGCACGGCAACGCCGCCGCTCCTCTCGATCTCGCAAGCCGTTTGCTCAACCTCGTCTTCCGTCTGGCTGAGCACGCCAATGACAGCACCTTCGGCAGCAAAGCGAAGCGCGGCGGCCTTCCCGATCCCCGAGCCGGCGCCTGTGATCAGGGCCACCTTGCCAGCGAGTTCCACCTCAGGCCTCAACATCAAGTCGCCGGGGTTTGCCTTCCTCCGTCATGGCCACGTAGGTGAAGATGCCTTCGGTCACTTTTTCGGCTTCCTTGCCACCGCGAACACGAGTCCAGGTCTCAACCTTCACTTTGATCGAAGTCGCTCCCTCGTCCTCCCAGGAGCAGAAGCAACTGACCTCGTCTCCGACAGCGATGGGCCGCAGGAACTTCATAGCGTCGATAGCGACGGTCGCGACGCGACCGCCTGCTCGCTCAACGGCAAAGGTGGCGCCCGCGAGATCCATCTGGGAGAGCGTCCAACCCCCGAAGATGTCACCGCTGGGGTTGGCGTCTCTGGGCATCGCAATGGTACGCAGGTGCGCGCCGCCGGGTGGGCTCGGTAGCTGGTGCATTGCGAAGGTAACGAGCTGAGGGCGGTAGGTTTCCCTGTGGGGAGGCAAGGCTGCGAAAAGCTTCATGAGGCCGAGGTCTGTCAGCTCGCGACTGAGGGCTGTCGATGCGACTGAGTCCGCTACGGGTGATGGGGTGGACGCCCCCCGACGGCATCGATGTGCCAAGGTGAGGTGTCAGACTTCACTTGAGGGAGGCGTCCATGGAGCAGGTTACTACAATCGGGTTGGATATCGCCAAGCA